>Ga0116129_1000767_pt1 | contig 19290 bp, 16 predicted proteins | sample June2015DPH_17_2_FD_89732 | JGI IMG/M metagenome (GOLD analysis project Ga0116129, IMG submission 89732) | Peatland microbial communities from SPRUCE experiment site at the Marcell Experimental Forest, Minnesota, USA - June2015DPH_17_10 | ecosystem: Environmental > Terrestrial > Soil > Wetlands...
CACCCGCCCCGCGCGCTGATGCGTGAACTCAAGTGGTGAGGCCGCGACTAGCTTCTATGCGTCGTCCCCGCGGACGCGGGGACCCATACCGCGGAATCTATCCGTATCCCGATTTTGTAATGCCCCTCATAACAACAGCAGCTGCGGCTATGGGTCCCTGCTTTCGCAGGGACGACGCCGACAGGATTAAGGTGGGACGAAGTAAACTTATGCGCTCGCCATATCCGGGAACACCGCCTCGATCTTGGTCTTCAGCGTGGCGGCGTTGAATGGCTTGACGATGTAGTTGTTCACGCCGGCCTTCTTGGCGGCAATCACGTTCTCGGTCTTGGACTCGGCCGTGATCATGATGAACGGTGTGGTGGCGAGATTGGGGTCGGCGCGGACTTCCCGGAGCAAATCATAGCCGGTCATCGGCTCCATATTCCAGTCGGAAATCACCAGGCCATATTTCTTGGCGCGCATCTTGTTGAGCGCGGCCGATCCGTCGCTGGCATCGTCAATATTCTCGAAGCCAAGCTGCTTGAGGAGATTTCTGATGATGCGAATCATGGTGCTGTAATCGTCCACCACCAGAACCGACATCGATAGATCCACCGCCATCTTCAAATCCCCTGGGCAACGCACGAACGCCGCTGGGCCAAAAGGCGCCCCGCAGTCCTCCCCAAGGACTACCACCAGCCATTAAACAGCCCGTTAACCGGCGCCGCGGTCAGAAGGCCGATCCGCCCCTAAAAAGCCCGTCAGACCCCCGGCTTGACTTCGTCCTACGCCCCAAGCCACGGTCCGCCGCCCCTATCCGCTAAGATTTGTATTTGTAAATGGCCTCCGATTTTACCGTGATCCGCGATAGTAGCCCGCTCGCCGCCGTCCCGAAGGGAATGGTGGTGGCCATGGGCAATTTCGACGGCGTTCATCTCGGGCACCGCGCGGTCATTGACGCCGCCCAGCGCATGGGGCTGGCGCATGGCAGACCCGCCTTCGCCGTGACCTTCGAACCCCACCCACGGAGCTATTTCAGCCCGAACACTCCGCAGTTCCGCCTCACCGACGAGGCCGCGAAGCTCCGGCTTTTGGCGGCCACCGGCCTTTCCGGCGCCGTGGTAATGACCTTTGACAGGCGGCGCGCCGAGACGACGGCGCAAGATTTTATTCACCACGATCTGATCGAACGGCTCGGAATTAGCGGCATCGCCGTTGGCTACGATTTTCACTTCGGCAAGGGCCGCGTCGGCTCGCCCGGCCTTTTGGTCGCCGAGGCGCCAAGGCTTGGCATCGAAGTGGACGTCCAGGCGCATGTCGACATCGCCGAACGGCCGGTCTCCTCAAGCGCCATCCGCATGGCGCTGGCCGAAGGACAGATCGATGAGGCGACCGCCATGCTGGGCGGCCCCTGGTTCATCAACGGCGAAGTCATCCACGGCGAGAAACGAGGCCGCGACCTTGGCTATCCGACCGCGAATATAAGGCTCGACAGGAATTGCGGCCTCAAGCACGGCATCTATGCGGTGCGCGTCGGCCAGGGCGATAAACGCTTCGACGGAGTCGCGAGTTTTGGCCGCCGTCCGACTTTCGACAATGGCGCGCCTCTGCTGGAAGTTTTCCTGTTCGACTTCAAGGGCGATCTCTATGGCAGCCGCCTGGACGTCGCCTTCATCGCCTTCCTTCGCGACGAATTGAAATTTGATGGGATCGACGCGCTCATTCGCCAGATGGATGACGACAGCCGCAAAGCCCGCGAACGGCTGGCGGCCTCGCCCGATGCCTTCCCCAGATTGGGATCGCCAGCCGACATTTGAGGTCCGTAAGCGGGCTTTGCGATTTCGCTCGCCCCTGCTATGGAAAGCCGATGTTTGCGCGGCGCACCATCGGCATTAGCGGCCCGGCTTCCGCCTGAGCTCAAGCTCGGCGAGAAGACCGGGATTTTCTCGTTCACCCCGCAATCGATCGCGCCAAAGAGTCCCCATGTCCGAAAAGCCGCAAAAGTCCGACGCAACCGACTATTCCAAAACCCTGTTCCTGCCGCAGACGGAATTCCCGATGCGCGCCGGCCTGCCCCAGCGCGAGCCGGAAATCCTCAAAAGCTGGAACAAACTCGGCCTTTACGAACGCCTCCGCGAAGGCTCCGCAGGGCGGCCGAAATTCGTCCTCCATGACGGGCCGCCCTATGCCAACGGCAACATCCATATCGGACATGCGCTCAACAAGATCCTGAAAGACGTAGTGACCAAGAGCCAGCAGATGCTGGGCTTCGATTCCAACTACGTGCCGGGCTGGGACTGCCACGGCCTTCCGATCGAATGGAAGATCGAGGAGGAGAACTACCGCTCCAAGGGCAAGACCAAGCCGGATTTCCGCGACTCGACAGCCATGGTCGCGTTCCGGAAAGAATGCCGCGCCTATGCCGCGCATTGGCTCGACGTGCAGCGCGAGGAATTCAAGCGGCTCGGCATCATCGGCGATTGGGATCATCCCTACGCCACCATGAGCTATCCGGCCGAAGCGCAGATCGCGCGCGAGCTGATGAAGTTTGCCGCCAATGGCACGCTCTATCGCGGTTCCAAGCCGGTGATGTGGAGCGTGGTGGAGAAGACCGCGCTCGCCGAAGCCGAGGTCGAGTACGAGGATTACACCTCCGATACCGTGTGGGTGAAATTTCCGGTGACCTCGCCCGCCCACGGGGCGCTGGCCGGCGCCAGCATCGTGATCTGGACCACGACGCCCTGGACGCTGCCAGGCAACCGCGCGATCAGCTTCTCGCCGAAAATCGCCTATGGCCTTTACAAAGTCACCGATGCCCCCGCCGACAACTGGGCCAAAAACGGCGACCTTCTGATTCTGGCCGACGCTTTGGCCGAAGGTGTGTTCAAGCAGGCGCGCGTCACGGCCTACGAAAAGGTTCGCGCGCTTCCCTCCGAGACACTCGATGCGGTGGAATGCGCGCATCCGTTGAAGGGCCTTGATGGCGGATACCAGTTCGTCGTCCCGTTGCTCGCCGGCGATCACGTCACCGACGACACCGGCACCGGTTTCGTGCATACCGCCCCCGGCCATGGCCGCGAGGACTTCGATGTCTGGACCGCGAATACGCGCGAACTCGAAAGCCGCGGCATCAACACGGCCATCCCCTACACCGTCGATGAGAACGGCGCACTGACTACGCAGGCGCCGGGCTTCACCGGAAAACGAGTCATCAACGACAAGGGCGAAAAGGGCGATGCCAACGAGGCCGTGATCAAGGCCCTGATCGACGCCGGCATGTTGCTGGCGCGCGGACGGCTGAAGCATCAATACCCGCATTCCTGGCGCTCGAAGAAGCCGGTGATCTTTCGCAACACGCCGCAATGGTTCATTGCGATGGACAAGCCCATCGCCGATCACGACAAGGCGAAGCCCGGCGACACGCTGCGCGCCCGCGCGCTGCACGCGATCTCCGTGACACAATGGGTGCCGCAGTCGGGGCAAAACCGCATCAATGGCATGATCAACAGCAAACCCGACTGGGTGATCTCGCGTCAGCGCGCCTGGGGTGTGCCGATCGCGGTGTTCGTGCGCGAGAAGGGTGACGGCTCGGCCGAGATCTTGCGGGACGATGCCGTCAACAAGCGCATCGCGGATGCCTTTGAAAAAGAGGGCGCCGACGCCTGGTACATGGAAGGCGCGCGCGAACGCTTTCTGGGGTCGCTCGCCAACGAAGGCTGGAAAAAGATCGACGACATTCTCGACGTCTGGTTCGATTCAGGCTCGACGCATGCCTTCGTGCTGGAAGACCCCGTACACTTTCCGGGATTGGCCGGCATCAAGCGCAAGATCGATGGCGGCGACGATACCGTGATGTATCTCGAGGGCTCGGACCAGCACCGCGGCTGGTTCCAATCGTCGCTGCTGGAGAGCTGCGGCACCCGCGGCCGCGCACCTTTCGACGTGGTGCTGACCCACGGCTTCACGCTGGACGAAAACGGCCGCAAGATGTCGAAGTCCGTCGGTAACACCGTCGAGCCGCAAAAGGTGATCGCGCAATCCGGCGCCGACATTTTGCGGCTTTGGGTCTGCGCCACCGATTACGCCGATGACCAGCGTATCGGTCCTGAAATCCTCAAGAACACCATCGAAACCTACCGAAAGCTGCGCAACACCGTCCGCTGGATGCTCGGCACGCTGCATCATTTCAAGCCGGCCGACGCGGTTGCGCCAGCCGACATGCCCGAACTCGAACGGCTGATGCTGCATCGCTTGAGCGAGATCGATGCCGTCGTGCGCGAGGCCTATGCGGCGTTCGACTACAAGACGGTCGTTGCCTCGCTCACACATTTCATGAACACAGATCTGTCGGCGTTCTATTTCGATATCCGCAAGGATGTCCTGTATTGTGATCCGCCATCCTCGGCGGAGCGCAAGGCGGCGCTGACGACGGTCAACACCCTCTGCGATGCGATCCTGAAATGGCTGGCGCCGATCATCAGCTTCACCGCGGACGAAGCCTGGTTCATGTATCGGCCGGATGGATCGCCTTCCGTGCATTTGCTCACCTTCGCGGATCACCTCGCAGGTCTCCGCGACGACGCGCTGGCCGCGAAGTGGGAAACCATCCGCGACGTGCGCCGGGTGGTGACCGGAGCGCTCGAACTCGAACGCGCGGCCAAACGCATCGGCTCGTCGCTGGAAGCCTCTCCCGTGATCTATGTCTCGGACCGGCAAACCCTGGCTACGTTGTTTGATGTCGATCTCGCCGAGGTCTGCATCACCTCGAATTATGAGGTACGGGAAGGCGAGGCCCCGGCAGCCGCGTTCCGTCTCGATGGGGTGCCGGGCGTCGCCGTTGTGGTCGAAAAGGCCGTGGGCAAAAAGTGTGCCCGGTCATGGAAGATCCTGCCCACGGTGGGGGAGGATGCCGAATACCCCGATGTGTCGCCGCGAGATGCCGCTGCTTTGCGCGAATGGAAGGCGATGGGAGTGACGCCTTGAGTCTTCACCTCCGCCTTGGGGTGATCGTGGCCATCGCCACGCTCGTGCTCGATCAGGCGTCGAAGTTCTGGCTTGTCCGCGTGTTCGACATCGCCCGCCGCGGCACGGTCAAGCTCACGCCGTTCTTCGATCTGGTGCTGGCCTGGAACCAGGGCATCAGCTTCGGCTGGTTTCAGAACGACGGCCAGGTAGCCCAGATCGTCCTGATGGCGATCAAGGTGGTGGCGGTCGTGGTCCTGGCGGTCTGGATGGCCCGGTCGCGTACCCTGATCGCCACGGTCGCCCTCGGATTAATCATCGGCGGGGCGATCGGAAACGGCATCGACCGCCTGGCCTATGGCGCGGTGGTCGATTTTGCCCTGTTTCATGTCCAGATCGGCGAAAATACCTTCAATTGGTATGTGTTTAACCTGGCTGATGTAGCAATCGTTGCCGGGGTTGCCGCCCTGTTGTATGACTCGTTCTGGGGGTTACCCGCCGCAAAAGCGCCCTGATCCGGCTAATAGTAGCCATTGAGCTTACAGGCCTTTTGGCCTCGAACCGGGTCTGGACAAGTAACGCCATTTTTGAACGGGAAAGTGCGATGCGCCGAACTGAAGCTAATGGTCGGACCAGGCAAAACTCGTCGATCATCACGATGCGAGCCTGCGGTCTTGCCGTTCTCTCCTTAAGCCTTGGCCTTGTCGTGACCGTTGGCACCGCCCGCGCGGGCGATGACGACAGGACCTTCTCGGAAAAGATCATGGACAACTTCTACGGCGCGATCCGCGGCACCAACATGGATAATCGCGGTATCGACTACCGCGAGCGATCCCCGCTGGTGGTGCCGCCGACACTCGATCTGCCGCCGCCGGCCTCAGCCGACGCACAGATCGCGAACTGGCCCAAGGATCCCGACGAACGCCAGCGCAAGGCCGTGATCGCCGCCAAGAAGAAGGCTGCGCCGCCTCCAAGCCGCGTCATGGTTACCACCGCCGGCGAGGCTGCTCAGGCCCAGCCGATCAATATCGCGCCGCCGGTCGACCCGCAGGCGGGAACGCCGCCCGTTCCGGGGACAACGCGTCCTGCCTACGCCAGCGATCGCAACGGCACGGCGCTCACCGATCCGGTCTACGACAAGCCGGGCGACCTGTTCACCGGCGGCGCCGCGGATTTGGCTGACACCATGGGCATAAGCAATCTGTTCGGCGGCAGCAGCAAACCCGTGCAGGTCGAGCCAGGCACGGAGCCGGCGCGGCAAGCTTTGACCCAGCCACCGATCGGGTACCAGACGCCGTCGTCCAGCTATGCCTATGGCGAACAAAAGAAGGGCTGGCTGGATGGCGCGGCCAACCCGGATCGCAACCCGCTTGCTCAGCAGTCCAGCGCATCCAGCGTCGTCCACTGATGACGTCGCTCGCCAAGACATAGACTAAAACAAAAGAGGGTCATCCGGTTTTTCGACCCTGATCGGCCGCCGCGCAATAACCTGCGACAACGTGCCAGAAGGAGTCCTGGTGAAGTTTTGGACATTCGCTTTTAAGGCTTGCAACCCGATGGGCCGCAAGCGCCGGGGCCTCCTCTCCGGGCTTCCAGAATGTCCATGATGTCGCCGCGGAGATTCCGGGGTTCGCTGTTTGCCGGCCTGATTGCCGGGCTTGCGTCCCCGACTATTGCACTAGCCCAGACCACGGCCACGCCGGCACCGCCAGCCTCATTCACACTCAACAACGGGCTCCAGGTCGTGGTGATTGCGGATCACCGCACGCCGGTCGTCACGCAGATGACCTGGTACAAGGTCGGCTCCGCCGACGAGACGCCGGGCAAGTCCGGGCTTGCGCATTTTCTTGAACACCTGATGTTCAAGGGCACGAGCAAACATCCGGCCGGCGAATTTTCCGAAACGGTGCTGCGGGTCGGCGGCAACGAAAACGCCTTCACCTCCGCCGACTATACCGGCTATTTCCAGCGCGTTCCGCGCGAGCAACTCGGCAGCATGATGGAGTTCGAGGCCGATCGCATGACAGGCCTCGTCCTGAAGGACGAAAACGTATTGCCCGAGCGCGACGTCGTGCTCGAGGAATTCAACATGCGGGTGGCCAACAATCCCGAGGCGCGGCTCACCGAACAGATCATGGCGGCGCTTTATCTCAACCATCCCTATGGCCGGCCCGTGATCGGCTGGCATCAGGAAATCGAGAAGCTCAATCGCGAAGACGCGCTCGCGTTCTACAGACGCTTCTATGCACCCAACAACGCCATCCTGGTGATTGCCGGCGACGTCGATGCGGATGAGGTGCGCCCGATGGCGGAGCGGACATTTGGCGTGATTGCCGCCCAGCCCGCAATACCGACGCTGCGCGTTCGCCCGCAAGAGCCCGAGCCGGCCGCGCCGCGTACGGTGACCCTGTCCGATCCCCGCGTCGAACAGCCCGGCCTGCGGCGTTACTATCTGGTTCCGTCCGCTACCACGGCCGCGGCCGGGGAGAGCGCCGCGCTTGACGTGCTGGCGCAACTGATGGGCGGCGGCAGCAATTCCTATCTTTATCGCCGCCTGGTGGTCGACCGGCCGCTCGCGGTGAACGCCGGCGCGGCCTATCAAGGAACCTCGCTTGACGCGACGCAATTCGCGATATCGGCCTCGCCGAGACCCGGCGTGACGTTCGCGCAGGTCGAGCAGGTGATTGACGATGTGATCGCGGATATCGGAGAGAACGGGGTTCGTTCCGAAGATCTCGATCGCGTCAAAACGCAGCTCATCGCCGAAACTGTCTACGCCCAGGACAATCAAGCGACCCTTGCCCGCTGGTACGGCGGAGCGATGACAACCGGCCTCAGCATCGAGGATATCAGGAAGTGGCCCGAGCGCATCCGCGCCGTCACCGCCGGCCAGGTGCGCGAGGTCGCGCAAAAATGGCTCGACAAGAAGCGCTCGGTAACCGGATATCTCATCAAGGACGAAACGCTTAAGCACGTGGAGAAGCGGTCGTGACCTTCCCCAAGATCGGCACGACGCGCATTTTGATCGCCGGATGTTTCGCCTTGGCGGCAATGATGCCGCTCCCCTCCCACGCCGCCGCCAGGATCCAGCATCTGATTTCCCCCGGAGGCATCGAGGCCTGGTTTGTGCAGGACGCCACTGTGCCGCTCGTAGCCATGGAGTTTGCCATGAGCGGCGGCGGCGCCCAGGACCCGGCCGGCAAGGCCGGCGTCGGCAATATGGTGGCCGATCTCATCGATGAGGGCTCGGGCGAGCTGGATTCCGCGGCGTTTCACGAACATCTGGATCGGCGCGCGATCGAACTGGGCTTCAGCGTCACGCGGGATTATTTCCGCGGGTCCTTGCGCATGCTCAAGGACGACAGGGACGAGGCCTTCGACCTTTTGCGGATGTCGCTGACCTCTCCGCATTTCGACAGCGCCGACGTCGAACGCATCCGCGCGCAGCTCATCTCCGGCCTGAAGCGCGAGACCTCCAACCCGGGCTCGCTCGCGAGCCGCAAATTCCTCGAAATCGCCTATGGCGATCACCCCTATGGGCGGCCATCCGGCGGCACGCTGGAGAGCGTTCCCAGGATCACAATCGCCGACATGAAGGATTATGTCGCTCGCGTGCTGACCCGGGAACACCTGAAAATTGCCGTGGTCGGCGACATCGACGCTGTTTCGCTCGGAGCGTTGCTGGACCGGACATTTGGCGGACTGCCCGCCAAATCGAGACTCACACCGGTGCCCGAGATTGCGGCCAGCAAGCCGCCGCAGCGGGAGTTCATCGCGCTCGACGTCCCGCAGACCGTGGTGACCTTCGGCGGTCCCGGCATCAAGCGCAGCGATCCGGATTTCATGGCCGCCTTTGTCGTCAACCACATTCTCGGCGGCGGATCGGGGTCACGTCTTTACCGTGAAGTCCGCGAGAAACGCGGCCTTGCCTATTCGATCTCCGACTCGCTGGCGTGGATGGATCACTCCGCTTTGTTCGTCGGCTCGACCGGAACGCGGGCCGACCGCGCCGGTGAAACGGTCGAGGCGATCACCCGCGAGATCCGTCGCATCGCGGAGGATGGTCCGACCGAGCAGGAGCTGGACGAGGCCAAATCCTACCTGAAGGGCTCGCGGATGCTCTCCCTCGATACTTCATCGAAGCTGGCGTCTGCTTTGCTGCAATACCAGCTCGATCACCTTTCGATCGACTATCTGGAGCGGCGCAACGCCGTCGTCGACGCGGTTACGATCGATGACGCCAAAAAGGCTGCGCGCAAGCTGTGGGGTGACGGTCTGTTGACCGTTGTCGTCGGACGCGCACCGCAGGCTACTGTCCAGCCGGTTGCCGCGACTCCCTTGAAGGCGAATTGAGCCGTCATCCGCCAAGCAAATCGCGAGCAAAGCGGCTATTCTCGAAAAATAGCCCGATTCCATGAGGGAATCGCTTCCGGTTTGGTGACGCCATGCTGCGGATTGCCCGCGACCTTTCGATCGACGAAAGCGATTTTGATATTTCCTTTGTTCGCGCCTCCGGACCCGGCGGCCAGAATGTCAACAAGCTCTCTACGGCCGTACAATTGCGGTTCGACACCCGCCGGATCGCGCTGCCGGACGATGCCGCGGCACGGCTGATGCGGCTTGCCGGACAGCGCATGACCAAGGACGGCGTGATTGTCATTCACGCGCAGCGCTTCCGTACCCAGGAGCGCAACCGGAGCGATGCGATCGAACGTCTGGTCGAACTGTTGCGCGAGGCCATGATACGTCCGGTTCCGCGGCGCCCCACCCGGCCGACGCTGGGATCGAAGAAACGCCGGCTCGAGGGTAAAAAGCGCCGCAGCGACGTCAAGGCAAGGCGAGGCTCCGGCGGCTTCGACGACTAAAGCGCGATGGAAATCGGTTAAATCGTCGTCGCGCCTTGATTCTTGATTACGCATGATCTCCGCGCAAACGCCCTTGGCGTTTGTCGCGAGGGAAAACCGGTACCCACTTTTCCGGATCATGCTCTAAACCATCCGGGGACTTCTTCGGCTGCGCCCTCCCGGAATGCGGTAAAAACTCCTAAACTATCTCGCCCCCACGAGTGAGCCGAATGCCCGTCCGACAATTGCCCGAACAGGTCGTCAACCGCATCGCCGCGGGCGAGGTGGTCGAGCGTCCGGCAAGCGTGGTCAAGGAGCTCGTTGAGAACGCCATCGACGCCGGCGCGAGCCGGATCGATGTCTTCACCGACGGCGGCGGACGGCGCAAAATCGCCATCACCGACGATGGCGGCGGCATGACCTGCGCCGATCTCGCTCTCGCGGTCGAGCGTCACGCGACCTCAAAACTCGACGATGAAGACCTGCTACGCATTCGCACGCTGGGATTTCGTGGTGAGGCGTTGCCCTCGATTGGCGCCGTCGCCAAGCTCAACATCGCCACCCGCCACGCAAGCGAACCGCACGCCTTGTCGCTGTCGGTCGAAGGCGGAATTAAATCGGCGATCGCGCCGGCAGCCTTGTCGCAAGGCACCCGCGTCGAGGTCAGCGATCTCTTTTATGCGACGCCGGCGCGGCTGAAATTTCTCAAGACCGACCGCACCGAAGCTGAGGCGATCCGCGAGGTCGTGCGACGGCTCGCCATGGCGCGGCCCGACATCGCCTTTACGCTGGCCGGCGAAGAGCGCAGCCCGGTCACCTGGGCCGCAGCGCTGCCCGGCGCCCCCGGTCAGTTGACGCGGCTTGGCGATATTCTGGGCGCGGATTTTCGCATGAGCGCCATCGACGTCCGATCTGAGCGCGAAGGCGTCATCGTCGAGGGATTTGCCGCCGCACCGGCGCTGACACGGGCCAACGCGCTCGGGCAATATCTCTTCGTCAACGGTAGACCCGTTCGCGACAAGCTGATCCTTGGCGCGGTACGTGCGGCTTACGCGGACTATTTGCCGCGCGACCGTCACCCCGTCGTGGCACTGTTCGTCACGCTGGATGCCAGGGAAGTCGACGCCAACGTCCATCCGGCCAAAACGGAAGTGCGTTTTCGCAACGGCGGACTCGTGCGCGCCTTGATCGTGCATGCACTCAAGGAAGGCCTCGCGCGCGAGGGCAGGCGCACCGCTGCGAATAGCGGTAGCGCCGCCATCGAAGCGCTCCGTCCGTCCTTCGCGCCACGTCAGGCGAATGGGGGGCAAGCAAACTGGGACTGGCGGCGCTCGCCGGCTTTTCCGGTCGGACCGTCGCCGGCTTTCCAAACCGCAGCCACCGCCTTTGCCGAACCCGGCCAGGCGGCGTTCGATGTTGGCGCGCCGACGGCGGACGTCCGGCTTTACGAGCAACCTTCAGCCGATCTGCTCGACCGGCCGCTCGGCGCGGCGCGGACGCAGATTCACGAGACCTACATCGTGTCGCAAACCCGCGATGGCCTCATTGTCGTCGACCAGCATGCCGCGCATGAGCGCATCGTCTACGAGAAACTGAAGGCGTCGCTGGCAAAGAACGGCGTGCAGCGGCAGATTTTGCTGATCCCGGAAATTGTCGAAATGGATGAGGCGACGGTCGAGCGATTGTTGGTGCGTGGCGAGGAACTGGCGTCATTCGGGCTTGCGATCGAATCCTTTGGGCCCGGCGCTGTCGCGGTGCGCGAGACGCCGTCGCTGCTCGGCAAGACCAATGCAAGCGGGCTGCTGCGCGACCTCGCCGAGCACATGGCGGAATGGGACGAGGCGTTGCCGCTGGAACGCCGGCTGATGCATGTCGCGGCTACCATGGCCTGCCACGGTTCGGTACGCGCCGGCCGCCGCCTCAAGCCGGAGGAAATGAACGCGCTGCTGCGCGAGATGGAAGACACGCCCAATTCAGGCCAGTGCAATCATGGCCGACCGACTTATGTCGAATTGAAGCTCGCCGATATCGAGAAGCTGTTCGGGCGAAGATAGTAGTAGTGCTTTCGCGCACTGTCGTCCCCGCCTTCGCGGGGACGACGCCAGAGCTAGTCATCTCCAGCACGCAAAAACACAAACTCGGTATCGTCATAGGCGCGCCGCTCCAGTTCTTCGAAGCTGTCAGGCGCGGCGAACGCGGCAGCTTTGGCTTCCTCCACCACGAGCAGCGCGCCAGGTGTCAGCCAGCCGCCATCGCGTAAAGAGGCCAGCGCCTTGTCCGCCAGTCCCCTGGCATAAGGCGGATCAAGAAACACCAGCGAGAACGGCTCCATCGGATGCGCGGGACCGAGGTCGGTGGCATCGCGGCGATAGACCTTCGTCACGCCGCCGAGGCCAAGTGCCTCGACGTTGTCGCGCATCAGCGCGCGCGCCTCGGCGCCATTATCGACGAACAGCGCGAACTTGGCGCCGCGCGAGATCGCCTCGATGCCAAGCGCGCCGGTACCGGCGAACAGGTCGAGCACCCGCGCGTCAACAATCGGATCATCGTAGGCATGGATCAGAATGTTGAAGACCGACTCGCGCAGGCGGTCTGCCGTCGGTCGTATCTCACGCGAGGAAGGCGAGGCGAGATTACGCCCCTTTAGTCTGCCACCGACGACGCGCATCAGAGCGTTCTGTGCTCCCCTCCCCCTTGCGGGGAGGGGTTGGGGGTGGGGGTGCCAAGTAGGCGGAGTACCGATGAACTACCCCCCTCCCTCACCCTCCCCCACAAGGGGGGAGGGAACGGAGAGACCGCTCGTATAGCCGGAGAACACTGGAAGAAAGGGACCGAAATCTTCATTCTTCGAACCCTACTCGTCCTTCGGCTTCAGATCGCGCTTGCCGTGATAGCCGCGCTTCGGGCGGCGCGGCGGGCCATAGCCGTTCGCCTCTTCCTCATTCCGCGCCCGCGCCTCCTCGCTGCCGGTGCGCCGCACCAGCACCCGACGGCCTTTGCTGTCGGCGATCAATGCGCTCTTGCCGGCCGGCTTGAAAGGCTTTTTGCCGCGCGGCGGATCGGCCGTTTCATTCTCGGATTTTGTGGCCGCCTCGCCCGGCATCGGCCGGTTGAAGTCGGCGCCGGCAAGGGCTGCGATCTTTTCCCCGAGTTGCTCGCGCAATACCCGCGTCTTGACCTCCTCAACCGTGCCCTCGGCAAGCTCCGCAAGCTGGAAGGGGCCGTAGGAGATGCGGATCAGCCGGTTCACCTCGAGACCCAGATGCGCCATCACGTTGCGCACCTCGCGGTTCTTGCCTTCGCGGATCGCAAACACCAGCCAGACATTCGCGCCCTGGTCGCGTTCCAGCGTCGCATCGATCGGCCCGTATTTGACGCCGTCGACCTCGACGCCTTTTTTCAGCTCGTCGAGCTGGCCTTGCGTGACTTCGCCATGGGCGCGGACGCGGTAGCGCCGCAGCCAGCCGGTCTCGGGCAATTCGAGCGCGCGCGCCAGCCCGCCGTCATTGGTGAGCAGCAAAAGGCCTTCGGTATTGAAGTCAAGCCGGCCGACACTGATCAGCCGCGGCAAGCCTTCAGGCAGATTGTCGAACACCGTCGGACGCCCTTCGGGATCGGCATGGGTCGTCATCAGCCCGCGCGGCTTGTGGTACAGGAACAGCCGCGTGCGCTCACGCGGCGGCAACGGCTGGCCGTCGACGGTGACCACGTCGTTTTCGGTGACATCGAGCGCGGGAGAGTTGATCACACGGCCATTGACCGTGACGCGCCCCTGCACGATCCATTCTTCGGCGTCACGGCGCGAGGCAAGCCCTGCCCGCGACACCACCTTGGCGATGCGCTCGCCGGATTTTTTGACCTTTGGCGGACGCGCCGGACGCCGCTCCTCCGGTGCGCGCTCGCGATAGGCGCCGCGGCCGCCGAACGCCGGGCGTTTGACAAAGACCTTGCTGTCGTCCTCATTTTCCCGGCGCGGGCGATCGAAGCCGCGGCCACGCGGCTCACTGCGCGGATGCTCCTGCCAATCGGTGCGGCCTTCGGGACGCTCAGGGGCGCTGTTGCGATCCCCGGAGTCGCGCTCGCGATCCCGACGCGGGCGGTCGAATTTCGGACCGTCCTCGCGCGGGCGGTCGAATTTCGGACGCTCACGATAAGGACGGTCGCCCTCGGGGCGATCATCGCGCGGACGCGAAAAACGCGGGCGGTCACTGCTATCGCGATCTCTCGGGTCGCGCTTGCGATCCCCGGAGTCGCGCTTGCGATCCCCCTCGCGCGGTTTGTCGTAACGCGGCTTATCGAACTTTGGACGGTCGAAATTCCGCGCGCCCTCGCGAGCGGGGCGCGAGTTGCGTTCTGCGCGATCCGGCGAGGAAGACTCTCGCTTCTGCCACGGTTTGGCATCGCCGCGGTCGCGACCAAATTCCCGGTCACGACCCGGCCCACTGCCGAAATCCTTGCGCGGGCCCCGATCCCCAAAGTCGCGTTTGCGATCCCCGGAGTCGCGTTTGCGATCCCCTGGCGCGCCACGCGAAAACTTCTTGTCGCCGTCGAATTTTCTTTCGGGGCGATCTGCGAAAGGCCGATCGCCTCGCGGACGGAACGAACGTTTTTCGCCGTCACCGCCTCGCGATGGCCGATCCGCAAACGGACGGTCACCGCGCGCACGCGGCGCATCGCGGTCCTCGCGGCGCGGCGGACGATCGTCGCGCTTTCCGGCGTAGGGCCGCCGCTCGCCTTCCGCCTTGCCCGCAAAACCGCGCTTGGCGAATTTCTTCTCTGGCCCCCGAGGAACACCCGAGCGGCCTTTGCCGCCGGACGGACGGTCGCGCCGGCCGCGGGAGTCGTTGTTTTTATCGTTGTCGCGGGGCATGAAAGGTCTCATTTCGGGTGCAGGTACAAATGACGATCATGCGCGCTCTTTCAATGAGGCGCACTCTCACGCAAAATCGGCATCCACTTTTGCTGAAGGCACCTCCCATAGCAGAGTTCTCCCGGGGATACGAGGCATGACAGCCCCATCTTTCATGGATTTGGCGCTGAAAGCGGCCGAAACGGCAGGAAAATCGGCCGAAGTACCGATCGGATGCATCATCGTGCTTAACAACGAGGTCATCGCCACGGCCGGAAACCGGACCGTGAGCGACTGCGATCCGACGGCGCACGCCGAAATTCTCGCGATCCGGCAGGCCACAACGGCGGTGGGCAGCGAACGGCTGGTCGATTGCGACCTCTATGTCACGCTGGAGCCGTGCACGATGTGTGCGGGAGCGATTTCGCTGGCGCGGATCCGGCGGCTTTATTACGGCGCGGCCGATCCCAAAGGCGGCGCCGTGGAATCCGGTGTGCGATTTTTCGCGCAGCCGACCTGCCATCACGTGCCTGAGGTCTACTCCGCAGTAGGAGAAAAAGAAGCCGCGACGTTGCTGCGGGATTTTTTCAAGGCGCGGCGGTAGACCCGACCGTCATTGCGAGCGTCAGCGAAGCAATCCAGAAAGCCAAACAGGGACTAGTGGCGGTTCAAAAGTCCGCATCGTTATCGCCGCGAGTTCGTCATGCGGACTTCTGAACCAAAGCCACACTAGATCAATAGGTTTGCTAGTGTCCTTTCGATTCCGAAGTTCGAAACGTGGCTCCGTAAAATGCCACGAACTTCGGAATCGGGACACTGGATTGCTTCGTCGCTTTGCTCCTCGCAATGACGAAGAACTAACCCGCCAGGAAAAACTCCCGCAACGCCTTCGCCGTTACATCCGGATTTTCTTCCGTCAGGAAATGGCCGGAATCGACCGGCGAACCCGAAACATTGGTCGCCCACTTCTTCCAGGTATCGAGCGGCGTGGCTGCGGCGCGCGCAATGCCGGCATCGCCCCACAGCGCCAGCATCGGGATCGTGATCTTCTTGCCCGCGTCGCGATCGGCCTTGTCGATTTCGACGTCGGCATAGGCCCCGGCACGGTAATCCTCGCACATCGCGTGCAAGCGCGAGGGATCGCGGAACGCCGCGAGGTAATGTTCGAGCGCGCGCGGATCGATGGCGTCGAGGGTTTTCGATTTGGTCTGGCTCGCCATCTTGAAACGCAGAAAGAAATCGGGGTTTCCGCCGATCAGCGTCTCGGGCAGAGGATAAGGCTGCGCCAGGAATGTCCAGTGATAAATTTTCAGCGCGTAGAGACGGTTGATGCGATCCCAGTAATCGTAGGTCGGCAGGATATCGAGCACCGCCAGCCGCGACAGCCGCCCGGGATGGTCGAGCGCCAGGCGGTAGGCGACGCGGCCGCCGCGATCGTGGCCGGCAAGTGCGAAATGCACGTAGCCAAGTTGCTCCATCGCCTCGATCACGGTCTGCGCCATCGCGCGCTTGGTATAGGGCGTGTGATCCTTGTCGCTCTCCGGCATATCCGACCAGCCATAACCCGGCAGGTCGGCGATAATCAGCGTGAAGCGATCGGCGAGCTGCGGCGCGACGCGGTGCCACATCACATGCGTCTCGGAAAAACCGTGCAGCAACAACAGCGGCGGGCCTTTGCCGCCGACGCGGGCAAAGATGCGGCCCGATTTTGTGTTGATCCATTCGGAATCGAAGCCAGGAAACAGGTCGGCCAGATCGGGCATCGTAGATCACTCCACGCTTCGCAAAGCTATTTCAGTTCCTGCTCCACCGCCTGCCAGCCGATGTCGCGCCGGCAAAAACCTTCCGGCCATGTGATCCGATCGACCGCGGCGTAGGCGCGCTGCCGCGCCTCGACCACCGTCTTTCCTGAGGCGCAGATGTTGAGCACGCGGCCGCCATTGGCGAGAATGGCGCCGTCTTTGGCGATCGTGCCGGCCTGGAAGATTTCGACGCCCTCGATTTGCGCCGCCTCTTCCAGCCCCTCGATGCGGGTTCCCTTGGCATAGTCGCCCGGATATCCCTTCGCTGCCATCACGACCGTCAAGGCCGGGTCCGGAAACCAGCGCAGGTCGAAATGTTTCAACTCGCCATCACAGGCGGCGAGCATCGCCGGCACAATGTCCGACATCATTCGGAGCATCAGCACTTGGCATTCGGGGTCGCCGAAGCGGACGTTATACTCAAACAGTTTGGGCCCACCCGCCGTCAGCATGACACCGGCATAGAGCACGCCACGAAATGGTGTCCCGCGTGCCTTCATGCCAGCCACCGTCGGCAAGATGATCCTGGCCATGATCTGGTCGTGGATGGCCGGCGTGACAAAGGGCGTCGGCGAATAGGCGCCCATGCCGCCGGTATTCGGTCCCTGGTCGTGATCGAACACCCGCTTGTGGTCCTGAGCCGAGGCGAGCGCGATCGCGGTCTCGCCATCGCACAATGCGAAGAAACTGATCTCGCGTCCTTCGAGATATTCCTCGATCACGACTTCTGTGCCCGCTGCACCGAAGGCGCCATCAAACATCATCGCGATCGCTGCCTCCGCCTCGGGAAGCGTCATGGCAACGACGACGCCCTTGCCTGCCGCCAGTCCGTCCGCCTTGACCACGATCGGCGCGCCGTGCTGGCGCACATAGGCAAGCGCATCCGCCGTATTGTCGAAACGGCCATACGCGCCGGTCGGAATATTGAATTCGGTGCAGAGGTCCTTGGTGAAGCCCTTCGATCCCTCGAGCCGCGCCGCCTGCTTGCTGGGTCCGAACGCCTTGATTCCGGCACGCGAGAGATCGTCGACAATGCCCGCGGCCAATGGCGTTTCCGGTCCGACCACGACCAGATCAACCTTCTCCCGCTGGCAAAACGCGATCACCGCTGGATGGTCGGCGATATCGAGCGCGACGCATTCGGCTTCGCGGGCGATGCCGGCATTGCCGGGCGCGCACCAGAGTTTCGTTACCAGCGGTGAAGCCGCGATCTTCCACGCGAGGGCGTGTTCGCGGCCACCGGAACCGAGCAGAAGTATTTTCATGAGAACGCCAAAGATTTCCCGCGCGATCTCACTGTCGGTCGCACAAAACTCCGCATTCCCGCAAGGGGGTCTTAACTGCTTCCCCCTGACGCCGCGATGATTTCCTGCAAGGTTGCGACATGGCGGGCAAACGCCCCGCGCCCGGCCGCCGTTGCCGTGACCGTTGTTTGCGGTTTCTTGCCGACGAAGGCCTTCTGGACGCCGACATAGCCGGATTTGGCAAGCGTTTCGATGTGCGCGCCGAGATTGCCGTCGGTCGCGCCAGTCATTTTTTTCAGGCGCGAGAATTCAAGCCCCGCCCCTGAAGGCAACGCATTCAGCGCCGCCATGATCCGTAAGCGAAGCGGCTGATGAATGATGTCGTCGAGTTCCGCCATGGCTCAGATCCGTGCGCGGACGACGTCATCGGCGACCGCTGCTACGGCTTTGGGATTACCGACAATGCCCATGTGATCGACGCCCTCGATCATCTTGACCTCGACCGATGGGGCAACCGCATGCACGGCATCCGCATATTTGTCGGCCAGCATCAGCTCATCGCTCGTGCCCGAGATCAGCGTGATCGGATGGTGCGCGGCCGCCAGATCGCTTGCGTAGCCGCGCGTCGCGAAATTGCGCATCAGACGATAGGAATAATGCGGATTGAGAACCTGTTCGGAATTCGCTGGCACCGCAAAAGCGAGCGTCGGCAGCGATTCGCAACAGTCGACGCCAACCCGGTGTAACGCCGCCAGCGCCAGGAAGCGCGGAATGTCTGCGCTGGCCCAGCCCCCGGAAGCGGGCCGGTTGGTCGGGGCATCATAGCCGAGATATGGTGCAAGCAGCACGGTGCGAACAAACAGGTCCTGAATCGGCGAACTCGCGATCCGCAGCGCAAAGCCGCCGCCCGCGGAATGGCCCAGCAGCGTCAGAGGCTCCGCAGGCGACGTCTTGCGCACCAGTGCGACGAGATCTTCCATGTCGTTTTCGAGTTGGCCGAGATAGGCCACATCGCCGCGGGTGCCGGAGCCGCCATGGCCGCGAATATCGGGGGCATAGGTTTCCACCCCGTGCGCGGCGAGCGCGTCGGCCAACGCATGGACGGCTGCGCTCGATCCCGAGGAGCCGTGCACGAGAATGGCGATCTTGCCGCTCGAAGGCCCACGCGCCGGGTAATGGCGATAGGCAAGCTCGGTGCCGTCGCGAGCGGAAAAACGCGACAGCGCCGGCATGGAGCTGCGATCGATGGCGCGGGCCGATTTCGAGATCGAGGTCAGTTCAGGCAGGCTTGCGAGCGGTGTTGCGATCATCGCCGCCAGTGTCAGAGCGGCAAAACCGACGAGCCCCAAGGCCAAGGCAAGGACTTTCAGCGGAAACCGGACGATCCATTTCGACATGGCTTTCTCTTTATGTTCCATTTTCAGATAACTCTATAATACAGAGTACTTTGTTTTGCAATCTGCAAATTGGCGGCCGGAAGCGAAAATCCTTAACTTTGGATCGACCCTGATATCCCCCGATTCGATTGACCGAGATGGCCGCGACCGAAGCCCTGATCAATGCACCTGAATTCACGGTGACCGAACTGTCGTCCGCGTTGAAGCGGA
>Ga0116129_1000768_pt1 | contig 19249 bp, 17 predicted proteins | sample June2015DPH_17_2_FD_89732 | JGI IMG/M metagenome (GOLD analysis project Ga0116129, IMG submission 89732) | Peatland microbial communities from SPRUCE experiment site at the Marcell Experimental Forest, Minnesota, USA - June2015DPH_17_10 | ecosystem: Environmental > Terrestrial > Soil > Wetlands...
CGTCGGCGTGCTGCCGATGTTCGCCGGCCTGATCGGTCTATTGCTGCTGCTTGGCGCCTTCGCCGCCACCTGGCTGCGCGAAGGTCGCTGATCGCGGGCTGACATCCCCTGGCGTTGCACGAATCACACAGAGCTCGCGTATCTACCGGGATGCAAACGGATCACGGTTGACAGCAGCAGAGGATCGCTGCGATGTTATATTATAACATAGGAACGACCGAGATGCCTCGGCCTTCCGACCCAGGGCGCATATTTTCGGCATGAAGTGGTTCCGATCGCATATCAAGCAAGGGGCGCGGCTCGCACTGTTCGCGCTGGCGATCCAGTTTGCGCTTTCGTTCGGGCATTTCCACGCCATCGCCGCGGATACAGCGCCGGCGATTCAATCCAGCGCAACACAAGCCGATCCTTGCTGCGTCAACGGCCTCGCCGCGCCTGAGGTCAACGCATCCGCCCAGCAGCCCTCGCCGGCCAATCACGATAACGACCGGCATTCGGACGACGCTTGCGCGATTTGCGCCGTCATGGCGCTGACCCACGCGGTGTTGTTTGCGACGCCACCGGTGCTGTTGTTGCCGCAGGCGGTGGAATTTCTGTACCTCGCCACCGACGCCGATTTCATTCATCTGAATGCCGCGCGGATCGCTTTCCAGCCCCGCGCTCCCCCCGTCTCCTGACATCGATCTATTCAAATCACCGCGAGGGATCGCCGCGTCATGCGCGGCCGATTCATTGAGGTGATCGCGCCTCGACACGTTCGCATCTGACCTGCTGTGGCAAGGCGAGCGAAAAAATCGCGGCTTGTCGATTGTTCCAGACGCTTCGGGATCGGGCTATGTCTTATCAAATTAGTTCAAGTCAAATTAGCCGCGCGTTACGCGCCTCTTTACTCGCCGGCTGTTCGCTGCTGGCGCTGCTGGGCTTGGACCAAACGCTGCGGGCGCAGGAAAAGTTGCCCGAGGTCGTCGTCGAGGCGCCGAAGCAGGTCGCCAAGCCGCAGAGACCGAAGCCGGGCGCGGCGGCATCGCGGCGCCCTGCGTCCAGGCCGACAGTTGCGGCGTCGACATCGCCGCCATCTGCGGCCGCCCAACTCACCGCCAAGGGGCAGAAATTCGACCAGGCGCGCAGCAACATTTTCACGACGATAGGAACCACATCCGATACGATCAGTCACGACACCATCCAGGATCTGCCCCTGGGCACCAACGCGCCGGTCGAGAAAGTGCTGCTGCAGGCCCCCGGGGTCTCGCAGGATTCCGCGGCCAGCGGCCTGCTGCATGTCCGCAACGATCACGCCAACGTCCAGTACCGGATCAACGGCATCCTGTTGCCTGACGGTGTAACCGGCTTCGGCAGCATCTTCGACACCAGTTTCATCGGCAGCATGTCACTGGTCACCGGCGCCCTGCCGGCCGAATACGGGTTGCGCACGGTTGGTCTCGTCGACATCACCACGCGCACCGATCTTTTCAACAACAGCGGCTCCGTCAGCATGTACGGCGGCAGCCACGGCACGATTCAGCCGAGTTTCGAATATGGCGGCACCTTCGGCGGCACCTGCCCCGCAACCGCGGCCTCGCCAACCAAGGCGCCACCTGCTTCGGCGGACTGCTTTGCCGGCGTTCAGTACTATTTCACCGGCAATTATCTGCAGAACACGCTGGGTCTCGAAAATCCGACGTCTGCGTACAATGCGATCCACGATTTCTCGCAGCAGGAAAGGGGCTTCGCCTACATGTCCGCGTTCGTCGACCCGACCACCCGGGTCAGCCTGATCGCCGGCACCTCGAACAACGACTTTCAGATTCCCAACAATCCCGGCCAGTCCCCCATCACCAGCGCATTCCCCAACTCCAATTTTAATTCAGCGCTGCTCAACGAAAACCAGACCGAGTTCACCCAATTTGGCGTGTTGACGGTGCAGAAGTCCTACGAGGACTTCAACGGGCAATTGTCCTATTTCACCCGCTACAACAAGCTACAGTTCACCCCGGATCCGGTCGGCGATCTCCTGCTGAACGGCATCGCCTCGGATGTCACCCGCACCTCCTACACCAACGGCATCCAGGGCGACGGCTCCTATCAGCTCAATTCGGCCCATACGCTCCGCGCCGGCTTCTCGGTCAGCGCCGAGCAGGCATTCGTCGGCAATTCGTCGCTGGTCGTACCCTGCATGGCATGCGACGGCTCGGACAACGGCCCGCCGGAGACGATAACCGACAACGTCTCGAAAACGGGCGTGCTGATGGGAGTGTACGCTCAGGACGAGTGGAAGCTTACCAACCAGTTCACGATCAACGCCGGCTTGCGCTTCGATCAGATGTATCAATTTGTCAGCGCCAACCAGCTCAGTCCGCGGTTGAGCTTCACCTATAAGCCCTTCGAGAACACGACGTTCCATGCCGGCTATGCAAAATACTTCACGCCGCCGGTGCTGGTGGAGGCGGCCCCCGCCAATATCGCACTGTTCAACAACACCTCAGGCGCACAGAGCGGCCAGAACGATCCGGTCCTGCCGGAACGCTCAAATTACTACGATGCCGGCGTCGATCAAAAGATACCTTTCGGATGCAGCTCGCCGGGGGCGAAAGACTGCCCCAGCCTCGAGCTCGGCGTCGATGCCTATTACAAGGTCGCGACCGATCTCATCGACAACGGCCTTTTCGGCCAGGCCCTGGTGCTCAGCGCCTTCAACTATGCCAACGGCTGGAACGAGGGCATCGAATTCCACGGCAAGTACCACAATGGAAACTTCCAGGCCTACGCCAACGTCTCCGTGGCCCAGCAGAGAGCGATTGACCCGGTGTCGAACCAGTTTCTGTTCAACAACACCACGCCGCTCGCGGACCTCGGCGGCATGACCGCGCTTCAGTACGCTCAGACGCACTATATCTATACCGACCACAACCAGTTCGTCACCGCCTCGGCCGGCGCCATCTATCAGTTTTGCGGCCGGGCTGCCACCGCGGCAGAAGCGTTTGGCGACGACGGATTATCGTGGTGCGGCATCAAGCTGAGTGCCGACATGATCTACGGCAGCGGCCTGCGCAACGGCGACGACAATATCACCTCGGTGCCGGGCTACACCCAGTTCAACGTCGGCATCCAGCGCGAATTCCTGCTGCCGAACGATCCCAAGCCGATGACCATTCGTTTCGATGTCGTCAACCTTTTCAACACGATCTACGAAATCAGGGATGGAACCGGTATCGGCGTATTCGCGCCGCAATTCGGCCCGGGCCTCGGCTTCTTCCTTGGCGTCTCGAAGAAAATATGATCGATGCGCATGTGCGCGTCGCGGCTCTTCCAGCACCGGATTGAACCATGAAGCGGATTGCGTTGAGCTGTCTTGCGATCGTGGCGGTCACTGTGGCTGCCGATGGCGCTTTGCAAAACGCGCTGGCGCAAAATCCGTTCGGTGGTCCCCCCGCGGCGCCCGACGCGCAAGTCGGCGGCATCGTCGGGTGGTTACTGGTGAAGCAATCCTATTTCTACCGGGAGATGTCGTCGACAATTCGCGCCGCCAAGGCCGACGGCAGCGCCGCGTGGACCCTGCTGGCAATTTCGTTTGCCTACGGCATATTTCACGCGGCGGGGCCCGGCCACGGCAAGACCGTGATCTCGTCGTACCTTGTTGCCAATGAAGAAACCGCGCGACGAGGCATCGCGCTGTCATTCGTCCCGGCGCTGATGCAGTCATTGATCGCGGTGCTGATCGTCGGCATCGGCGCCTGGCTGCTCAACGTCACAGCGAAGACCATGTGCGGCGCCGAGCGCATGATCGAGATCGCCAGCTACACCCTGATCGCAGCCTTCGGTGTCCGGCTGGTCTGGACCAAGGGTGGCTGCTTGATCCGGGCGCTGCAATCATCCTACCCCGGATCCCGACCACAGCTTGCACCGGCTCTGGCGCAAGCCGCGGCGCTTGATCAAGATCATGGACATCACCCGCACGGTCACGGCGATCACGGACATCACCGTCACAGCCACGTCCACGACGAGCACTGCGGACATTCCCATGGTCCCGAGCCCGCGCAGCTTTCCGGTCCTGGCGGCTGGCGGCGCGGTTTCAGCGCGGTTTTCGCCGTCGGCATCCGGCCATGTTCGGGCGCCATTCTGGTTCTGGTGTTCGCGCTGGCGCAGGGGCTGTTCTGGGTCGGCATAGCCGCCACCTTCGTGATGGGGCTTGGCACTGCGATCACCGTTGCGACCATCGCCATCCTTGCGGTCTCCGCAAAAGGGCTGGCGCGGCGGATTGCCGCCGGCCGCGAGGGCAGCGGTGCATTGCTGATGCGTGCAGTCGAGTTCGGGGCCGCCGGGGTGGTGCTGCTGTTTGGCGTGGGTTTGCTGCTGGGTTACATCGCCGCCGAGCGTGTGACCTGCTTCTAGGGATTTTGTGTGCGACCGCCAGGGCTTTCGCCCTATCGGGCCATGCTCCAGTCCGGGCGGATCGCGCCGGAAACATCTGACATCGCGCCATCGACCAGCTCCGCAACCAGCAAACGGTCATAATCCACCGGTCCCGGCATGGTGACGCGGCCCCTAACAATCGCCTTGAAGCCGACCCGGCTGTAATAGGCCACGTCGCCGACCAGCACCACGAGGCGATGCCCTTTTGCTTTGGCGTCCCGCAGCGTGCGATCCAGCAATGCGCGGCCGATGCCACGGCCGCGAAACGGCGGCTCGACCGTCAAAGGTCCGAGCAGCAACGCCGGGGTATCGCCGATGCAGACCGGCAATAGCCGCACCGAGCCTACCATCAACGTGCCAATCCGGGCCGTGAACGACAGATCGAGCAGATGATCGACATGTTCGCGCAGCCGATAGGCGCTCAGCACAAAGCGGCCGGGTCCGAACGTGCGCGCGTGCAAGCGCTCGATCGCCTGAGCGTCGTTCGCGGTCTCGGGCAGTATGGAGAGAGAAAGATCGCTCATGTCGATGCGCGGGATAGCATCTGGCGAAGGCGCGGTCCATTGTTCCGGGTCAGCCAAATTCGAAGGTCGCATCAGTTACTGTTGCCAGCGGGCTGCGACAGATAGGCCAGCAGTTTCATCTCGCGGCGTCCGCGCGTCACGGTATCGAGCACCAGTCCCGATGAGACCGACAGTACCGCCAGAATCATCAGACCCATCGACAAAACCGCGGTGGGCAGGCGCGGAACGATGCCTTGCTCCAGATAGGTGGCAATGACGGGGATCGCGAGACCGATCGAAACCAGCATCAGAAACGTTCCGATCGCCGTGAAAAAACGCAACGGCTTTTCCGACCGATAGAGTTTCAGGATGGTGGCGAGAATTCGAAAGCCGTCGCGCCAGGTGTTGAGCTTGCTGAACGACCCCTCCGGCCGGGCGAAATAGGGCGTCGTCAACTCGGCGACCGGCAGCGCCAGCTCGAGCGCATGCACGCTCAACTCGGTTTCGATCTCGAACCCGTCTGACAGTACCGGGAAGGATTTGACGAAACGCCGCGAGAACACGCGGTAGCCGGAAAGGATATCGGTGAAGGCCTGGCCGAAAACCGACGAGAGAAAGCGGGTCAACATCCAGTTGCCGGTGCGGTGGCCGCGCCGATAGGCGGCCGCGGCCTGATCGACGCGATGACCCACTACCATGTCGAGACGATCCGACAACAGCGCCTCGATCATGCGCGGTGCGCTCGATGCATCGTAGGTGGCGTCACCGTCGACCAGCACATAGATATCGGCATCGATATCGGCGAACATCCGCCTGACAACATGACCCTTGCCCTGACGGCGTTCACTGCGCACCTTGGCGCCGGCGTCGCGCGCGACCGCGGCGGTGCGATCCGACGAATTGTTGTCGTAGACGAAGATTTCGGCCGAGGGCAGGAATTTACGAAAATCGGCCACCACGGTGGCGACCGCGGCTTCCTCATTGAAGCAGGGCACCAGAACCGCAACCCGCGGTTGGGCGGCTTCCGCTTGCGGGAATTCCCGTTGCGCAGATTGGACGAGCGCCTCCGCCATGCCGGCCCGGTTGCCGCGAAGGGAGCGCTTTGGGTCCGGTACGGCGCTCATTGGGAATCCTTAAACATTCGTTAGGGTTTCGACATCAGATCATAAGGACCGATCGCTAACGATCTCTAACGCCAGGTCGAAAGCGGAGCCCTGTTTTCGAGTACTTCCGCTATCCGCAGGCGAGTACCTTCGGTGGTCCCCGCCGGTAGCGCGCTGGAATCGAAGAAACCACAGGCGACGATCTCGTGGTTGGGCTCGGGCAGACGGTCCTGGCTGAAATGCCTGATCAGATAGACCGCAACGTGGTCCCGGCGGGAAACATGACTGTTGAGGAATACGCCGTGCAGGGGCGGCTCATCAAGCACTTCAATCCGTCCCTCCTCCAAAAGCTCGCGGCGCAGCGCATGGCCAAAAGTTTCGCCGACTTCGACGCCCCCGCCCGGCAGATGCCAGCCGGAGATATAGCTGTGCTTGACCAGGAACACCCTGTTATCGCCATCCAGCACCACGCCGCGCACCCCGAGCGTCATGCCGCGGGCGAACCGCCAATAGAGATGAAAAATTCGCCGCAGCGCCGGCTCAAGCCGCTTTCGCAAGTCCTGCAAGTTCATTGGCTTCGGTTTCCCAAAATATCCGAATCTTGCGTTTGATCCTTGCGCTCGTACGGCCAGCTTGCCAATACATCGCAGGATTTCTTTTCATGGTTTTCGCGAGATGATCGTGCAGCGGCTCTATCTCACCGGCGACCCGATCGGATGCATGTGATGGCGGCATTCACACTGGCGCATATGTCCGATCCGCACCTGCCGCCGCTGCCCGCGCCGCGGCTGATCGATCTCGCCGGCAAGCGCGCGCTCGGCTATCTCAACTGGACACGCAATCGCCATAAATACCAAAAGCGCGACGTACTCGACGCGCTGGTGTCGGACATGCAGGCGCAGAGGCCCGACCACATCGCGGTCACCGGCGACCTCGTCAATCTCGCGCTCGAAGCCGAATTTACCCAGGCCGCGGCATGGCTGGAGAACGTCGGCGAACCGGATCGGGTCACCGTGATCCCCGGCAATCACGACGCCTATGTTCGCGCCACCCGGCATCGCATTGCGGAAACCTGGGGAAATTACCTCGGCAGCGACGAGGCGCAGGCTGAGGGCATGGTTTTTCCATTGCTGCGCCGGCGCGGCCGGATGGTGCTGATCGGCGTGTCCTCGGCGGTGCCGACGCCGCCGCTGATGGCGACGGGATGGCTGGGGCGCGCCCAGCTTGACGCGCTTAAGCGCGTGCTGATGGATCTTTCCGCCGAACCGGTTTTTCGTGTGCTGCTGATCCATCATCCGCTGCGATCGGATTCTCGCTTCAAGCGGCTGACCGACGCTTCCGGGCTGCTCGCGCTGCTAAAGCTTCACGGCGTGGAGTTGATCCTGCACGGGCACGACCACGTTCATTCGACGATATGGATCGACGGCCCGAACGGCACCATACCCGCAGTCGGCGTGCCCTCGGCATCGGCGCTCGCGCACGGCCGCTATCCGGCGGCCGCGTATAATCTGTTTTCAATCGAGCGTGACGGCGTTGCATGGCGCTGCGAACAAACCGTACGCGGCATGAACGAAACATTGCGCGTCCGGCAATTGCGGCAGACCCGGCTGATCTAGGGGCCCGTACACCAGGCTCCGCGGCTGTCTTGCAGAAGTGTCCCAAAAGCGCCAGCATTACCCACCAAACGAGAACTTCGCCTCCAAGGAGTACCAAGCGTGAAGATCGTCGATCTCAGCCGCGAACTCTACCATCGCACCCCGAGCTATCCAGGTCATCCTCCTGTCATCCACGGCGTCTGGAAGACCCACGAAGAATCGTTCGCCGAATCCGGTAACGTGCACGGGCTGGCGTCGATGTTCATCTCGATGCCCGACCACGCCGGCACCCACATCGACGCGCCGCGCCATTTCGGCGAGAGCGGCCAGCCGATCAACGAATACCCGCTGGAGAAATGCATCGTGCCGGGCATCTGCATCGATCTGCGCCACATCGCGCCGCGCGCCGAGATCGCGCCCGCCGATCTCGAAGCGGCGGTGAAGCAAGCCGGCGTGCCGGTGCCGAAGGGCGGCACCGTGCTGCTCTGCACCGGTCATCATCAACGCACTTTCCCGCGCAAGGAATATGCGACCGACAATTCCGGCGTCGATGTCGCGGCAACCGAATGGCTGGCCAGGCAGGGCGTCGTGCATTTCGGCATCGATTCGATGCGGCCCGGGCCCGAAGGCAAGGTCAATTCGCTGGTGCACAAGGCGTGTCTCGAACTCGACATCACCCATATCGAGAGCCTGTGCAATCTGGAAGCGCTGTTGGGAAAAGGCCAGTTCACCTTCATCGGCCTGCCGATGAAGTGGCGCGACGGCACCGCTTCGCCGATCCGCGCCGTGGCCGTGTTCGATATGTGAAGTCATGGCCGGCGCTTGCGCGGTGGCGATCGGTCCGAACCGGCCGGAACATCGCCGCAGACGCAACGTCCCACAAGCCGTCTTGTCGCCGGCCCGTGGAATGTCTTACGCTGCGCGCCAAGCTGACCCTCCGCCCGCCGATCGCGGCGGAATTCCAAACCAAAAACCAACCGGGCCTGGTGGGGACAGACCAAGCCCAAAAAAGAGTTAGGGAGAAAATTGTCATGACTACCCGCCGTGATTTTCTAAAGGCCGGCGCCGCTGCCGCCACCACCGGAGTCGTGTTCTGCGGCTGCGGTCTCCTGCAAAGCGCGCACGCCCAGCAGCCAGCGCGCCAGAAGCTACCGGTCATGGTCGGCGGCAAACGGGTCAAGACCATCGACGTTCACGCCCATTGCCACTTCCACGAAGCCGGCGCGCTACTCGGCGCCGATGCCGCCGCAGCCCAGCTTCCGCCGGTCAACGGCGCAGCCGAGACTTTCATCGAGATCGAAAAGCGGCTCGCCGTCATGGACGCGCAGGCGATCGACCTCGAAGTGCTGTCGATCAATCCGTTCTGGTACGGCCGCGAGCGCGATCTTGCCAGCCAGATCGTGAAGATCCAGAACGAGAAGCTTGCCGAACTGTGCGCCTCAAAACCCGACCGGTTCGCGGCCTTCGCCTCGCTCACCTTGCAGGCCCCCGATCTCGCCGTAGCGGAACTGGAGACCGCGGTGAAGAAGCAGGGGTTGAAGGGCGCGGCGATCGGCGGGGTGGTGGACGGCGTGGAGTTCTCCGACCCGAAATTCAATCCGGTATGGGCCAAAGCCGAAGAGCTCGGCGTACCGCTTTTCATCCATCCGCAGGGCGTGCCCGAACTCAACAAGCGATTTGCCGGCAACGGCTGGCTCCGCAACATGATCGGCAATCCGCTGGAGACGACGATTGCGCTATCGCATCTGATCTTCGAGGGCACGTTCGATCGCTTTCCCGGACTGAAGGTGATCGCTGCTCACGGCGGCGGATACCTGCCCTCCTATGCCGATCGTTCGGACCATGCCTGCCTGGTGGGACCAAAAGGCTGTAACCCCGAGGTGAAGCTCAAGAAGGCGCCGACGGAATATCTCAAGCAGATCTATTTCGATTCGCTGGTCTTCGAACCCGAGGCAATCCGGCACCTGGTGGCCCAGGTCGGAGCCAGCCAGATCGTGATAGGCAGCGACTATCCCTATCCCTGGGAGCTGCATCCGGTGGACCGTATCTTCGCCGTGACATCGCTCAGCGACGACGAGAAGGCTGAAATCCTCGGCGGCACGGCGGCAAAATTGTTCAATTTCAGCGCGTAGTGCTGCCAGATCGTCCACCGCAAGGGACGGCGTGGAGCCTGTCATCGGGCGCGCATTCGCGCGACCCGTTGGCGCTCAACGACGGTCTACAGATTGCGCAAGGTCGCGAATAGCGCCAGCCCAAACAGCGCGATCACGCCAACGATGAACCCGAACGCGAAGGTCCAGAAACCGCCGCGCCTCGGCTCCTCCACCGCGACCGGGTCGGCCGTCGGCGTTGCCACCAGCGCATGTTCGCGCTCGATCATGCGGCGGGCGACGTAATCGGTGACGGCGTCGACGATAACGGCGACCTCGTGGGATTCGGCGATCACGATCCGGCCGAAACGGCTGTCCTGCACGAAGCGGTAGATACGCTTGTCGCGTCCCATCACGACATGGGCCACCACGTCGATCCACAGCCGCGGCGTTTCGCCCTGGCTGATGCCGCGATCGAACAGATCGACCGTATCCGGAACTTGCGCAAACAAGGGATCGAGCGCCTCGTTGAGGATTTCGAGCCGCGCCACTTCGGCGTCGCGCAGGTCGACCACGACGCCGGTGCGATCCGCGGCCTCGATCCGCGCCTTTCGCAAGGCATCGCGCAACCGGATCGGCCGCGTTCCACCGACGGCATTGCTCCCGGTATTTGGCGCCTCTGACATCGCGGAATCGGCCTTTATGCTGAAGGGTGCGGGTGCGGCTGTGGCTAACCTATCAGTAACCATGTTTTCCGCAAAGACCGTTTGTTCCCAAAGGCTTGCGCCTCTAATCCCCCTTAAATTCAGGCGGCCCCACCCGGATCTAAGGATGAGGCCGCCCGATCCCTGGACGTTTCTTCTTAAGCGTGGTCAGGCGGCGGCGGCCTTGTCAGGCCGGTACGCGCGCGGGCTCTTCGACGATCGAAAAGCGCACGCCGGCCTTGTGACGGTTCTCTTCCGAGACCGCACGCCAGGCATCCTCGGCCTCTTTTCGGGTCTTGAACGGGCCCTGCACCTGGGCCGAGCCTTCCACCAGCTTGTGGAAGTTCAGCGAGCCGAACTCGCCGCCAATCACCCAGAAATTGCTGCCTGGTATCATGATAGCCTCCTGCTATTCAGCTGCCTGGACGCGGATTTCCGAGCCTTGCGCCTTGAACTGCGCGGCTTCGGTGGAGTCGTGAAGTGCCGTGGTCGACGAGGTGCCGCCGCTGATGGTGGTCGACACCAGGTCGAAGTATCCGGTGCCGACTTCGCGCTGATGGCGCGTCGCCGAATAGCCGTGCTTTTCGGATGCGAACTCCGCCTGCTGCAGGCGGGAGTAAGCCGCCATGCCTTCGGCCTTGTAGCCGCGCGCCAGTTCGAACATGCCGTGGTTGAGCGAGTGGAAACCCGCCAGCGTCACAAACTGGAATTTGTAACCCATGGCGCTGATTTCGCGCTGGAATTTGGCGATGGTGGCCTTGTCGATATTGGCTTCCCAGTTGAACGAGGGCGAGCAGTTATAGGCCAGCATCTTGCCGGGATAGACCTTGTGCACAGCCTCGGCGAACTCTTTCGCCTCTTCCAGATTCGGCGTCGATGTCTCCCACCACAACAGGTCGGCATATTTCGCGAACGCGATGCCGCGCTTGATGCAGTGCGCGAGGCCGGTGCCGGGCTTGAGCCGGTAAAAGCCTTCGGCGGTGCGATCGCCCGATATGAACTCGCGGTCGCGCTCGTCGACATCGGCGGTAATCAGCTTGGCGCTCTCGGCATCGGTGCGAGCCAGGACAAAAGTCGGCGTGCCGCAGACGTCGGCGGCGAGCCTTGCTGCGATCAGATTGCGCTCATGCGCCGCGGTCGGGATCAGCACCTTGCCGCCCATGTGGCCGCACTTCTTCTCCGACGCAAGCTGGTCCTCGAAGTGAACGCCGGCAGCGCCCGCCTCGATATAGGCCTTCATGATTTCGAACGAGTTCAAGGGACCGCCGAAACCGGCTTCCGCGTCCGCGACGATCGGCACGAACCAGTCGATCGTGGCGCCGCCTTCGGAGTGCTCGATCTGGTCGGCACGCTGGAAGGTGCGGTTGATGCGGCGGCACAGTTCCGGGCCGGCATTGGCCGGATAAAGGCTCTGGTCGGGATACATCGCGCCGGCGGTGTTGGCGTCGGCCGCGACCTGCCAGCCCGACAGGTAGATCGCCGGAAGCCCTGCGCGCGCCTGCTGCATCGCCTGGTTGCCGGTCACCGCACCCAGCGAATTGACGAAGGGCTCATTCTTCAGCGACTCCCAAAGTCGATTGGCGCCCTTTTCGGCCAGCGTGTAGGCGATCGGCACGGAGCCGCGCAGCCTCTCCACCTCCGCCGGGCTGTAGGGACGGCTGATGCCGTCGAACCGCCCCTTGGGCGCGGGAACCAGCTGATCAAAGCTCTTCGCCATCATATTCTCCAATCGACATTCGTGACAATTCGCTGCGATAGTGGCGAGAGCTAAACGCTAAACTTCCAAATTCGTACAGATAGCTTGCATATTAATCTGGATATCATGTAACATAAAAATATGTTTCAATTGTAATGTTGTTACTATTGTCACAATCGGTTCCCCTCACCCGCCTGCGGGGGGGGGGCGAATCCGCCAATCTCGTCCAGCGAGGCTGCCATGGCCGGCGATTCCGCAAAAAAACTGTTTGTCGGCCCGCGGTTCCGTCGGATCCGGCGGCAACTGGGACTGTCGCAGACCCAGATCGCCGAGGGTCTTGGGATTTCGCCGAGCTATATCAACCTGATCGAGCGCAACCAGCGCCCGGTGACGGCGCAGATCCTGCTGCGGCTGGCGGAGACCTATGATCTCGACCTGCGCGATCTCGCCACCGCCGACGAGGACCGCTTCTTCGCCGAACTGAACGAGATATTTTCCGATCCCTTGTTCCGGCAGATCGATCTGCCGAAACAGGAATTGCGCGACCTCGCCGAACTCTGCCCCGGCGTGACCCATTCGCTGCAACGGCTGTACGCCGCCTACGCCGAAGCCCGCCGCGGCGAGACGCTGGTGGCGGCGCAAATGGCCGACCGCGACGAGGGCACGAGATTCGAGACCAATCCGATCGAACGCGTGCGCGAGCTGATCGAGGCCAACCGCAATTATTTCCCCGAACTGGAGCAGGCGGCGGAAACTTTGCGCGACGAGTTGAACGCGCCATCCGAAGCCTTGTTTGCCGCGCTCGGCACGCGGCTTCGCGAAAAGCATTCGACCGTCACCCGCATCATGCCGGTGGACGTGATGCGCGAGACCTTGCGGCGGTTCGACCGGCATCGCCGGCAATTGCTGATTTCCGAACTGGTGGATAGCCCCGGCCGCGCCTTCCAGCTCGCCTTCCAGATCGGCCTTACCGAATGCGGCGCGGTCCTGGACGCGATCGTCAATCGCGCAGGTCCGCTCGACGACACGCCGCGCCGGCTCTACCGCATCACGCTGGCCAATTATTTCGCCGCCGCCTGCATGATGCCTTATCAGGCATTCCACGCCGCGGCGGAAGCGCTGAGCTACGACGTCCACGTGCTGGCGCAGCGCTTCAACGCCGGTTTCGAGCAGGTCTGTCATCGCTTGACCACGCTGCAGCGGCCCAATGCGCGCGGCGTGCCGTTTTTCATGCTGCGCGTCGACAATGCCGGCAATGTTTCCAAGCGATTCTCCTCCGGCACCTTTCCATTTTCGAAATTCGGCGGCACCTGCCCGCTGTGGAACGTGCACTCGACCTTCGACACCCCGGACCGCCTGCTCAGCCAGGTGATCGAACTGCCCGACGGCAACAGGTATTTCTCGATCGCGCAGACGGTGCGCCGCCCGGTGGCGCCGTATCCGCAACCACAGCCGCGCTTTGCGATCGGGCTGGGCTGCGAAATCCGCCACGCCGCGCGGCTGATCTACGCCGCCGGAATGGACCTGGAGAAGTCCGAGGGCACGCCGATCGGCGTCAACTGCCGGCTCTGCGAACGCGAAAACTGCAGCCAGCGCGCCGAGCCGCCGATCACCCGCACCCTGATCCTCGACGAAAACACAAGGCGGGTGTCGTCGTTCGCGTTTTCCAACGCGAGGGAGTTGTGAAATCTTGAACCATCATTGCGAGCCAACGGGTCGCGCGAATGCGCACACTATGACAGGCCCCGCGAACACAGGCACCTTGGTCCTTGACGAGATCGCCCGCCGCGTGGCTTCGTCGCACCTGGCAATGCAACGGAGTTGTTAATGCGGCCGCCCCACGAAAAACCGTCATACCCCGCGCAGGCGGGGTTCGCAGCCCTGCTGGCGCTTTTGTGCGGATCGCTGCAGGCATCCGCCCAACCGGTCACAGCTCCCGCCAAGCCACCCGCGGCAGCCGCCCAACGCGGCGGCGCCTCCTGCCATAACGGCACGAACTTCGACCGCTTCCTCGCCGATCTGAAAGCGCAGGCCGCCGCCGCCGGGGTATCGCCGGGCGCGCTTGGCGAGGCGTCGCCCTATCTGGTTTACGACCAGGGCATCGTCAACCGCGATCGAGGACAACGGGTATTCGGGCAGGTCTTTACCCAATTCGCCGGCCGCATGGCCGCACCCTACCGGATGCAGCAGGGCCAGGCCCGGATCAAGACCTATGCCGCCGCATTCGCCCGCGCCGAGAAGGAATATGGCGTGCCGCCGGCCGTCATCGCGGCGTTCTGGGGACTCGAAAGCGATTTCGGCGCCGACATCGGCCATTTGCCGACGCTGCGCTCGCTGGTGTCGCTGGCCTATGATTGCCGCCGCTCGCAGATGTTCGTGGACGAGACCATCGCCGCATTGAAAATCATCGATCGTGGCGACCTCACGCCATCGGAGATGGTCGGCTCATGGGCCGGCGAACTCGGCCAGACGCAATTCCTGCCGTCGCGCTATTTCAACTATGCCGTCGATTACGACGGCGACGGACGTAGCGACCTCCTGAGCAGCCCGGCCGACGTGATCGGCTCGACCGCCAACTACATCGCCAACGGGCTTAAATGGCGGCGCGGCGAACCCTGGCTGCAGGAAGTGCGCGTACCGCAAGACTTGCCCTGGGACCAGGCCGATCTCACGATCCAGCTTCCCCGTTCGAAATGGGCGGAACTCGGCGTCAGCTATGCGGACGGCAAAGCACTGCCGAACGACAATCTGCCGGCCTCGCTGCTGTTGCCGATGGGCCGGATGGGACCGGCTTTTTTGGCTTACGCCAATTTCGCAGCCTATACCGAGTGGAACAACTCGCTGATCTATTCGACCACCGCCGGCTATCTCGCCACCCGCATCGCCGGTGCTGCGCCGATGCATCGCCCGTCCGCAGCCGTCGCGCAATTGCCGTTCAACGAGCTGCGCGAGATGCAGCAACTCCTGGTGCGTGCCGGCTTCGATGTCGGCAAGGTCGACGGCGTGATGGGCCAGCAAAGCCGCAGCGCGGTGAAGGCGATGCAGATCAAATACGGCCTGCCCGCCGATTCCTGGCCGACGGCCGAACTATTGGCGCGAATGCGTGGGCTGCCGCGCGCCCAAACCCTTCCGACTGACGCCTCGGCGGTTCGCTAATCACGACAAGTTCGAAAATCTCCTCATCAACCGAAAGAGCAACCGATGTCCCTCTACGACGCCACCGTTCCCGCCTTCCTGCAAATTCTGGGCTCCCTCTCGGGCCTATTGACCAAGGCCGAGGCCCACTGCAAGGCGAAAAATATCCAGCCCGAGGTGCTGCTGACCGCGCGGCTCTATCCTGACATGCTGCCGCTGACAAAACAGATTCAGATCGCCAGCGATTTCGCCGCCAAAAGCTGTGCGCGCCTCACCCATAGCGAGGTGCCGTCGATCCCCGACACCGAAACGAGTTTTGACGAGCTGAAGCAGCGGCTGGCGAAAACCATCGACTATGTCAAAGCGTTCAAGCCCGCGCAGTTCGACGGCGCCGATGCCCGCGATGTGACCTTCCCGGTCGGCCCCGGCAACACCATGACGCTGAAGGGCCAGCAATTCCTCAGCGCCTTTGCGTTCCCCAATTTCTACTTCCACGCCGCCACCGCCCACGGCATCCTGCGCCACAACGGAGTGGAGATCGGCAAACGGGATTTCCTGGGAGTGAGCTAAGTCGTGCCGGGCGTCTGCCTTCCAACTTCCTCGTCATTGCGAGGAGCAAAGCGACGAAGCAATCCGGAAAATCTCGCCCGGTAGCAAGACTGGATTGCTTCGCTGAACCTGTCATCGGGCGGGCGTTCGCCCGACCCTTTGGTTTGCAATGACGGAATGTTGTTCTGGCCCCCAATTCCAACAAAGAAGCTTACCACAGTCGCTCCGACTCCGCCGTCACAGTACCATTCAACCGTCAAGACGCGGACCGGGAAATCGCCTGTGCTGCGCAGTTTCTGATTTCGAATGAATCATCCTATATCAACGCGCAGACGCTGTTCTTCGATGGCGACCATATGGCGGGCATCGTGCGGAGCCAATCGGCGTAGCGCCGACAGCTTGCGGCAATGCCGCCGACACCCCACCTTCTCCGAGCCAACCAATTTTACCGGAATTCAAAAAAATGAGCACGACGACCAAACTCTTTGAGCCCTACAAGCTTGGCCCGATCACGCTTTCCAACCGCACTGTGATGGCGCCGCTAACCCGCAACCGTGCGGTTGCCGGCCTGGTGCCGAGCCCGCTCGCGATCGAGTATTACGGGCAGCGCGCATCAGCGGGCCTTTTGGTAACCGAGGCGAGCCAGGTCTCGCAGCAGGGCCAGGGCTATCAGGACACGCCCGGCATCTACTCCAGGGAACAGGTCGCGGGCTGGCGCAAGGTGACGGACCGCGTTCACGCGCGCGGCGGGCGCATCTTTATCCAGCTCTGGCATGTCGGACGCGTCTCGCACACCTCGCTGCAACCGGGTGGCGGCGCACCGGTCGCGCCTTCGGCGATCCGTGCCAAGGGCAAGACCTTTGTCGGCGGAACGTTCACCGATATCTCGGAGCCGCGGGCGCTGGCGCTGGATGAAATTCCCGGGATCATCGAGAGTTTTAGACGCGGCGCCGCGAACGCGCTTGCAGCAGGTTTCGACGGCGTCGAAATCCACGGCGCCAATGGCTATCTGCTGGATCAGTTCGCCAAGGACGGCAGCAACAAGCGCAGCGATGCTTACGGCGGGTCGATCGAGAACCGCGCGAGATTGATGCTTGAGGTCGCCAAAGTGGTATCGGCCGAAGCGGGCTTTGAGCGAACCGGCATCCGCATTTCACCGGTGACCCCGGCCAATGACGTCTCCGACTCCGACCCGCAGCCGCTGTTCGACTATATCGTCGATCATCTCAACGCCCAAAAGCTCGCCTATATCCACGTCATCGAAGGCGCCACCGGCGGCCCGCGCGACATCGCGCCGTTCGACTATGGCAGCCTGCGCAGGCGTTTTAAGGGCGCCTATATCGCCAATAACGGCTATGATTTCGAACTCGCCACCAAGGTGCTCGCGGCCGACAAAGCCGACCTGATCGCGTTCGGAAAGCCGTTCATCGCCAATCCAGATCTGGTCGAGCGCCTGAAACGCGGCGCGCCGCTCAACGCGCCCGACAAGGCGACGTTCTATGGCGGCGGCGCCAAGGGCTATACCGATTATCCGGTATTGGGCGAAGCGCTGGATGCCGCGCAGTAGGTTCGTTCGGTGCACTCCCTCGCCCCGCTAAATTAGCCAGCGGGGCGATGTGGTGCCCGGCAGCGTCGGTCCCGGCAGCACGCTCAAGTGCCGCGCTCGAGCGTCAGCGCAACATCGCGAGTGGTCCATCGACGGCGCGGGTGATTTTTTCGAACGTGGCGGTCATGACCGCCGGCCCGTTTCAAGCAAGGGACGTTCGGGGGCAGTGCGATGGGCTGTGATCCAGTCGTCGATGGCGGCAATTTCGCTCGCTGACAATCGCAATCCAAGCTTGGATCGACGCCATACGATGTCTTCGGCGGTGCGGGCCCACTCCGACGACATCAGGTACCTGACCTCGCTTTCCGTCAAGCCGGCGCCGAACGACTGACCGAGATCGGCAAGGGATTTGGCATTGCCGAGCATTTTGCGGGCGCGTGTGCCGTAGGCATGCGCCAGCCGGTTGGCATGGGGCGGGTTGAGGAACGGATAGAGCCGCATCAGTTCCGCCGCCAGCGCCGGGATCGCCGAGACATCCATGTCGCCGCCGGGCAGTGGCGATTTTGCGGTCCAGCCTCTGCGCGCCCTGTCGCTGCGTAGATAGGGATCCAGCCGTTCCAGCGCCTCCTCGGCGAGGCGTCGATGGGTGGTGATCTTGCCGCCGTAAATCGACAGCAGCGGTGCGCCGCCGGGGGTGTCGAGTTCGAAGACATAGTCGCGGGTAGCGGCCTTGGCTTCGCTGGCGCCGTCGTCATAGAGCGGACGAACGCCGGAATAGGTCCAGACCACGTCTTCCGGCCTGACCGGTCTGGTCAGGTACTCGCTGACCGATGCGCAGAGATATTGAATCTCCTCGGATGAGGCCTTCACATCAGCCGGATCGCCATCATAGTCGCGATCGGTGGTGCCGATCAGGGTAAAGTCGTCCTGGTAGGGAATGACAAAGACAATCCGCCCGTCGCTGTTCTGAAACATGTAGGCGCGATCATGCGCGTAGAGCTTCGGCACCACGATGTGGGAACCCTGCACCAGCCGCACTTTTGCCCTGGCGTTGACGCCGGCGCCCAAAGCCAGCACCTGCTCGACCCAGGGTCCGCCGGCGTTGACCAGGGCACGCGCGCGAATCGTGCTGCGCTCGCCGCTCCAGGTGTTTTCGACCGTGACCTGCCAGATCTTGTCGGCCTGCCGGATCTCGACCGCGCGCAAACGGGTGCGGATTTCGGCGCCGCGATCGGCCGCGTCCCGCGCGGTGAGAACCACCAGGCGGGCGTCATCGACGAAACAATCCGAATATTCAAAGCCTTTGGTGTAGCGGCCGGGAGCCAGAGGCTTACCGACCTCGTCGCGCGACAGATCGACCGAGCGCGTCGGCGGCAGCAGGTTGCGGCCGCCGATATGATCGTAAAGAAACAGCCCGAGCCGCAGCAGCCAGGCCGGGCGCAACCCGTCATGGTGCGGCAACACGAAACGCAGCGGACGGATGATGTGCGGCGCGATCCGCCAGAGGATTTCGCGCTCGATCAGCGCCTCGCGGACCAGCCGGAACTCGTAATATTCGAGATAACGCAAGCCCCCATGCACGAGCTTGGTCGACCAGGACGACGTCCCGCTGGCCAGGTCGTTCATCTCGCAAAGGAAAACAGAATTGCCCCGGCCCGCCGCGTCGCGCGCGATGCCGCAGCCATTGACGCCGCCGCCGATAATAGCGAGGTCGAAAATCCGATCCAAGAGATCCCCCCGGCGTTCGCCCATTCACTTTGGCGATTTTGCTTTCGGATTAAATTAGATCACAACCAAAGGGCGATGTTGAGCATCTCGGATTGACGAAGATCACGCCGAGACCGGCGCCGCTTCCCGCTTGATCTCCTGCGGATGGCCCTGATCGTCGATGGCGACGTAGGTGAAATTGCCGTCGGTC
>Ga0116129_1000769_pt1 | contig 19185 bp, 16 predicted proteins | sample June2015DPH_17_2_FD_89732 | JGI IMG/M metagenome (GOLD analysis project Ga0116129, IMG submission 89732) | Peatland microbial communities from SPRUCE experiment site at the Marcell Experimental Forest, Minnesota, USA - June2015DPH_17_10 | ecosystem: Environmental > Terrestrial > Soil > Wetlands...
CACGGTGGCGGCATGACCCCGGCGCAGCGCTACCGTGTGCGTCACGAGACGATTTACAATTACGGCGGCAACGTCGCACACTCGCACCAGTTGCTGCATTTGACTCCGCGCGATTCGGCGCGGCAGATTTGCCGGTCGCGCGTCATTCGCCTCGAGCCGCAGCCGAGCAACCGCGGCGAATCGCTCGATGCCTTCGGCAATCTTGCCACGCGGCTCGAGTACGATTCACCGCACGATCGGCTCGAGGTGCTGGCCGAGATCGAGGTGGAGGTGAGTGCGCCGGCCACCTTGAGCGCCGGCGCGGCTTACCCCTGGGAAGAGACCCGCGACGCATTGATCTATTCGGGCAGGCCGTTGGCCGAGGAGCACCTCGACGCCTGCCGGTTTCGCATGGAATCGAGCCATGTGCAGATCAAGCGCGAGTTCTACGACTATGGCGCGGACTGCTTCGCCGCGGGGCGTCCGCTGCTGGCCGGCGCCGAGGCGCTGATGCACAAGATCCACCGCGATTTCGCGTATGCACCCGGATCGACCGACATTCGCACATCGGCGCTGGCGGCGTTCGCGGCGCGCCGCGGCGTGTGCCAGGATTTCGCGCACATCATGATCGCGTGCCTGCGCTCGCGCGGGCTGGCGGCGCGTTATGTGAGCGGCTATTTGCGCACGCTGCCGCCGCCGGGCGCCGCCGCCGACTGGGTCGGCGCCGACGCATCGCATGCCTGGGTTTCATTGTTCAGTCCGCCCTTCGGCTGGATCGATCTGGATCCGACCAACGACGTGCGCGTCGGCACCGGTCACATCGTGGTGGCGTGGGGCCGGGATTTCGGCGATGTGTCGCCTTTGCGGGGCGTGATCATCGGCGGCGGCCGGCATAGCTTGTCGGTACGTGTTTCCGTGCAGGCGGAGTAAGATCGAGGGCGCAATTCGCCAAAACTTGCGGTGAGCGCCCCTATGAACGCACGCGTTTCGAGTTGGATGGATGATGACCTGTCGATCTTTCGCGACTCGGTGGCGCGATTCGTCGAGACGGAAATGCTGCCCCACGATGAGCAGTGGCGCAAGCAACAGCATGTCGGCAAGGATATCTGGCGCAAAGCGGGCGCCATGGGTTTTCTGTGCACGGACATTGCCGCAGAGTACGGCGGTGTCGGCGGCGACTTTCGCCACGAGGCCGTGCTCTATGAGGAGACTTCACGGCGCGGAATCACCGGCTTCGGCCAGGGCGTGCACAGCATCTGCGCGCATTACCTGGCGAATCACGGCACCGAGGAACAGAAGCAGCGGCTGCTGCCGCGCATGGCCAGCGGCGAGTTGATAGGCGCCATCGGCATGTCCGAGCCTGCGGCGGGCTCGGACTTGCAGGGCTTGAGAACCCGTGCCGAGCGCGATGGCGACAGCTATGTCGTCAATGGCTCGAAGATTTTCATTTCCAATGGTTCGCTGGCCGGCCTGATCGCTTTGGTGGTGAAGACCCAGCCCGGCGCGGGCGCCAAGGGCACCTCCATCCTCATGGTGGAAACGGAGCGCCTGGAGGGCTATCGGGTCGGGCGCATCCTCGACAAGATGGGCATGAAATCTCAGGATACCTCGGAGCTTTTCTTCGACAACGTGCGCGTGCCGGCGGCGAATCTGCTGGGGGGCGTGGAGGGGCAGGGCTTCTATCAATTGATGCGCGACCTGCCGTACGAGCGCGCTCTGATCGCGGTGACCGGCGTTGCCGCCATGGAGGGTGCGCTCGCCGAAACCATCAAATATGTGAAGGATCGCAAAGCCTTCGGCAAGAGCATCGCGGAGTTTCAAAACACCAAATTCAAGCTGGCGGAACTTGCGACGAAAACGCGGATCGCCCGCGTGTTCGTCGATGATTGCATCCTGCAGATGGTGGCCGGATCGCTCGACACGGTGACGGCCTCCATGGCCAAGTATTGGGTGTCGGACACGCAGCAGGAAGTCCTCGATGAGTGCGTGCAGCTGCACGGCGGCTACGGCTACATGAACGAGTACTTGGTGTGCCGCATGTTCGCCGATGCACGCGTGCAGCGTATCTACGGCGGCACCAACGAGATCATGAAGGAGCTGATCTCACGCGCGCTGTGACGCTGCAGCTTGCGCTAAACTGTGCGCCGCGGGCCGGATGAAGCTGATGCTCAACTCGAAATTCAATCGCCGTGATCTTCTTCGCGCGGCCGCGGCGCTGGCGCCGGCCTGCGTTTTGCCGTTGCAGGAAGCGGGCGCGGATGCCGGTCCCGGAAGCTTCAATTACGCCTATATAGGCACCTACACGCCGAACGGCGGCGGCATCTATCTATTTCGCGTCGATTCGGTGAGCGGCGCGCTCACCCAGCTGCATGTGTTCGACGATATCCGCAATCCCTCGTGGCTGGCGCTGAATCCCGCGCGCACCCGCTTGTACGCCATCAGCGAAATCGACAACTTCCAAGAAACCCATGGCGGGGCCGTGGTCTCGTATGCCATCGATGCGGCTACCCTGCAAGTCCAGCGCCTGAACACGGTGAGTTCGCGCGGCGCCATGCCCTCGCATATCAGCCTGCATCCGTCGGGCAAGTTCGCGTTCGTCGCGAACTACGGCGGCGGCAATGTCGCCGTTTTTCCGATCGGCTCGGACGGTGCCCTGGGCGAGGCCAGCGACGTGCGCCCGAGCGTGGGTGCGCGCCACCGCGCGCGCGCGGTGGATGATCCGGTGGGACAGTTTGCGGTGAGCGACCATGACAGCCCGCATCCGCACATGGTGGCGCCCGATCCCAGCGGGCAGTTCGTCATCGCCAATGACACCGGACTCGACCTGACGCTGGTGTGGCGCTTGGACGCGCAGGCCGGGCGCTTGTTGCCGGCGGACGCGCCCGTGGTCGCGGCCCCTTCCGGTTCCGCGCCACGGCACTTCGTGTTCCATCCGAACGGGCGCATTTTTTACAATTTGTACGAGCACGACGCCAAGATAGCGGTATACGACTACGATGCGGCGCGCGGTGCGATGAAATTCAAGCAGTCGATATCGACGCTGCCCCCTAAGTTTGCCGGCAGCAGTCTTTCCTCCGAAATCATCATCGCGGCCGACGGCAGGTTCCTGTACGCCTCGAATCGGCTGCACAACTCCATCGTGGTGTTCGCCGTGGCAGGCGACGGCCAGCTGCGCAGCATCGCAGAAAATTGGTCGCATGCCGATTCGCCGCGCAGCATCTGCATCGACCCCGGCGGCGAGTTTCTGTACTCATGCAATCAGAAGGGCGATTCGATTACCTCGTTCCGCATCAGCCCCGCATCCGGAACGCTGGCATTCACCGGCCGCTTCGAGCCGGTGGGCAGTCCCGCGACCATGGTATTCGTCAAACCCCCGTAAGCTACATCGCTGTACCTCGCGTCGCGCACAGTTCTATACTTGAGCGCACCTGCGCAAGCGCGACCACGGTTGAAATTTCATGGACATCGCAATGATCGGTTTGGGCCGCATGGGCAACTACATGGCGCAGCGCCTGCACCGCGGTGGACACCGCGTGGTCGGGTACGACCCCGCGGAGGCCGCGCGCACGACGTTGGAGAAGACCGGCGCGGAAAGCGCGGCCTCGCTCGAGGCCATGGTCGCGAAGCTCAAAGCACCGCGAGTCGTCTGGCTCATGGTGCCTTCCGGCGCCGTTACGGACAAGACCATTTCCTCGCTGCTGCCGCTGCTGGCCGAGGGCGACACCATCATCGACGGCGGCAACTCGAACTATCGTGACACGCAGCGCCATGCGCAGATGGTCGCGCCGAAGCAGGTGAACTTCGTCGACTCCGGCACCAGCGGCGGCATCTGGGGTCTCGCCGAAGGTTACAGTTTGATGATAGGCGGCGATGCTGCGGTGGTGGAAAAATTGCGGCCGATTTTCGAAACTCTGGCTCCGGCCAAGGACAAAGGCTGGGGATACGTCGGACCCGTGGGCGCCGGCCACTACACCAAAATGGTCCATAACGGCATCGAGTACGGAATGATGCAGGCATACGCAGAAGGCTTCGCCATTTTGCAGCACAAAACCGAATTCAAACTCGATCTGCACAAGATCGCGCAGATCTGGCGCTACGGCAGCGTGGTGCGCTCCTGGCTGCTGGACTTGACGGCGAATGCGCTCGAAAAGAACCCGACGCTCAAAGGTATCGCGCCGTACGTGGCGGATTCCGGCGAGGGCCGCTGGACGGTGGCGGATGCCATCGAACTGGGCGTGCCCGCACCCGTCATCACCTTGTCGCTCATAGAGCGCCTGCGCTCGCGCGACAAAGACTCGTTCACCGACAAACTGGTTGCCGCGATGCGAAATCAATTCGGCGGCCACGAAATCAAAAAAGAGTGATGGCGGCGCGGCCTTCCGGAGCTCACGCATGAAGATATTGGTGGTCGGGGCAGGGGCAATCGGCGGCTACTTCGGCGCCAGGCTGCTCAGCGCCGGCCGCGATGTCACGTTCCTGGTCAGGGCGCACCGCGCGGAACAGTTGCGGCGCACCGGCCTGGTGCTCAACTGCCCGGACGGCAATTTACTGCTCGAGACCCCCCCGACCGTCGGCGCGGCGCAGCTCGATGGATCCTATGATCTGATTCTGCTGAGCTGCAAGGCGTACGATTTGCAGGGCTGCATCGCGGATTTTGCCGCCGGCATGCACCCCGGTACGTTGGTCCTGCCGCTGTTGAACGGCATGCGCCACATGGATGTCCTGGACGGCAAATTCGGCAGCGAGCGCGTTCTTGGCGGTCTGGCCAGAATTTCTGCGACGCTGGATGCACAGGGCCGCATCCACCAGATGGGCGAATTCCGCGCGCTGGTATTCGGCGAGCGCGGCTTGGTGCGCGCAGAGCGGGCGGCAAAGGTCGGAACGGCGTTGCATGCGCCCGGCTTCACGGCGATTTCGAGCGCCAGCATCATGCGGGACATGTGGGAGAAATGGGTGTTCATCGCCGCCGCGGCGGCGCTCACCAGTTTCATGCGCGCCACGATCGGCGACATCGTCGCGGCGGGCGCCACCGGCATCGCCGTCGGACTGCTGCAGGAATGCGCGGCCATAGCCGTGGAGAACGGCTTTGAGCCTGGACAGGCAGCCATGGATATAGGCCGTTCGCTGCTCACCACGCCGGGTTCGCCTTTTACCGCCTCGATGTTCCGCGACATCGAGAACAAGTCGCGCATCGAGGCGCAGCACATCGTCGGGGACCTGCTTGAGCGATCGACGGCACCGAAGCCGTTGCTGACGGTTGCGCATGCGCACTTGCGAGCCTATGAAGCGCGGCGCGAGCGCGAGGCGGCCGCGCCAGGCTCAAGCGTGGCTTAAGCGGCGGGGATTTCGGCGTTGTGACGGCTGACCGCGGCTCCGTCCGAGGATTTCAAGCCCCAAAAAATGCTGGTGGAGCCGATGGTCAATGCACCGAGCGTCAGCAGCGCGAGATGAATGCCGTGCAGCATCTGGGTCGGGGAGGCGCGAACGTGGCCCGGTATGAACAAAGCCGCCGCCAGCGAGGCGGTGGCGACGCCGAAACTCACGGCGAGTTGCTGTACGGTGCTGGCAATGGTGCTGGCGCCCGCTGCCTCGTGTTCACCGACATCGGCGTAGGCCAAGGTGTTCATGCTGGTGTACTGCATCGAGGTGAGAAAGCCGTAAGTGAACGCCTGCAGCACGATCAGCCACAGCGGCGTCGCGGCACCCACGGTCGCGAATAGCATGATCATCACGCCCATCAGCAGCGTGTTGCCGATCAGGACGGTGCGGTAGCCGAGTTTCCGCAGGATCAGCGGCATCGTCATTTTCAAGCTCATCGCCGCCAGCGCCTGCGGCATGATGAGCAATCCGGATTGAATGGGCGTGAAGCCCAAACCCACCTGGTATAACAGCGGCAGCAGAAAGGGAATACCGCCGGTCCCCAATCGCGTGAATAGATTGCCGGCAACCGAGACCCTCAAGCTGCGGATGCGCAGCAACTGCAATCGCAACAACGGATGGCGGGTGCGCCTCGTGTTCATGCCGTAGGCGGCGAGCAGAGCGGCCGACATGGTCAGAAGACCGAGCATCTCGCGTCCGCTCAAGGTGGTTTCGCCGAACACCTCCAGTACATAGGAAAGCAGGCAAATGCCGGAACCGAACAGTATCAGGCCGACGAGGTCGAGAGGGTGGTTGCGCCGCTCGCGGTAGTTCGGCAGGTGCAGGTACACCATGGTCAGACCCAATAGTCCGATGGGAATATTGACGAAGAAAATCACGCTCCAATGAAAATAGCGAATGATGGCGCCGCCGGTGAGCGGTCCCAACATCGGGCCCACCAAACCGGGAATGGCGACGAAGCTCATGGCGCGTATCAGTTCTGATTTTGCAAATGTGCGCACCATGGTGATCCTGCCGACCGGCACCATCATGGCGCCGCCGCAGCCCTGCAGGATGCGGCAGATCACGAGCCAGTGGATATCGCTGCTGATGCCGCAGAGGAACGAGCCCAAGGTAAAAGTGCCGATCGCGGCGGCGAACACCCGCCGCGTGCCGAAGCGATTGGCCATCCAGCCGCTGATGGGGATGAACACGGCCAAGCTGAGCGTATAGCTGGCCAGCACCGCCTTCATGTTGAGCGGCGGCACCTTGAGCGCGTGGGCGATGGCCGGTACCGCGGTGTTCAGGATGGTGGTGTCCAGCGATTCCATGAAGAACCCCACGGCCACCAGCCAGGGCAGCAATCGCTTGGCGGTTGCGCTCGGCGCGATGTTGTCTGCGGTGCTCAATTCGGTGGGCGATCAAGCCCCGACGAGCGCGGCGTCGACCATGGCCTGCGCCTCCGCCAGCAAGCGGCGCAAATGCGCATCGTCGTGAAAACTTTCGGCATAGATCTTGTAAATGTTTTCCGTTCCCGAAGGACGGGCCGCAAACCAGCCGCCTGCGGCGATCACCTTGACGCCGCCGAGCGCCGCACCGTTGCCCGGAGCCGCCGTCAGGACCTTCTCGATCGGCTCTCCGGCCAGCTGCGCGCTGCCGACCTGCTTGGCATCGAGCTTGGCCAGGCGTTGTTTCTGCATGGCGGTGGCGGGTGCGTCGATACGGTCGGCAAAGCACGGGCCCAGTTGCTGCGACAGGGCGCTGTATGCCGCGCCGGGATCGTGCCCGCTCTGCGCCGTGATCTCGGCGGCCAGGAGCGCCGGCACCATGCCATCCTTGTCGGTGGTCCAAACCGTGCCGTCGAGACGCAGGAATGACGCGCCGGCGCTCTCCTCGCCGCCGAATCCCAAGCTGCCGTCCATGAGCCCCGCGACGAACCACTTGAAGCCCACGGGCACCTCGTACAGGGGCCGCTGCAGGCGGGCCGCCACGCGATCGATCATGGCGCTGCTGACGGCGGTCTTGCCCACGCCCGCGTCCGCCCGCCATGCCGGGCGGTTGCGGAACAGGTAGTCGATGGCGACCGCAAGATAATGATTGGCAGGCATCAGGCCGCTGCCGGCGGTGACGATGCCGTGCCGGTCATGGTCGGTATCGCAGGCAAAGGCGATGTCGAAGCGGTCCTTGAGAGCAATGAGGCGCTGCATCGCGTATGCCGACGAAGGATCCATGCGGATTTTTCCGTCCCAGTCCAATGTCATGAAGCGGAAGGTGGGATCCACCGCATCGTTCACCACGGTCAGGTCCAGGCGATAACGTTCGGCTATGCGCTGCCAGTAATGCACGCCCGCGCCGCCCAGAGGATCTACCCCTAGGCGAATGCGCGATCTGCTGATCAACCCCAAGTCCAATATCGCGCCGAGATCCTCGACGTACGATTGCACGTAGTCGTGGGCGCGAGTGGTGCCGGCGCGCCGCGCGGCGGAGAACGGCATGCGCCGCACCCCTTGTAAGTTCGAGGCCAGCAACTCATTCGCCAAGGTCTCGATCCACGAGGTGGCGTCGGTATCGGCGGGGCCGCCGTTGCTGGGGTTGTACTTGAAGCCGCCGCTGTCGGGCGGATTGTGCGACGGTGTGATGACGATGCCGTCGGCCAGCCCGCTCGAGCGGCCGCGGTTGTAGCGCAGGATCGCGTGAGATACCGCCGGGGTCGGCGTGTACTCGTTGTTGGCGGCCGTCATTACCACGACCTCGTTTGCCGCCAGCACCTCGAGCGCGCTGGCGAACGCGGGGGCCGACAGGGCATGCGTGTCGAAGCCGATGAACAGCGGGCCATCGATGCCCTGTTGCTTGCGGTAGCGGCAGATCGCCTGGCTGATCGCCAGCACATGCGCTTCGTTGAAACTCACATCGAAGGAACTGCCGCGGTGCCCCGAGGTGCCGAAGGCCACGCGCTGCGTGGCTTGGTGCGGATCTGGCCGCTCCGTATAGTAAGCGGTGATCAGCCGCGGCACATCGACCAGTGCGGATGCCGGCGCCGGCTTGCCGGCCAGCGGATTTACTCTCGCGCCCAGTTCAATTCCCCTTGTCAATTCCCCTTGGGCGGGCTCAAGCCCTGGCCAACGCCGCGCTCTTGTCGGCTATCCGCTGCATCAATTCCGCCCAGGACTTGACGAAAGAAGCCGCGCCTTCCTTTTGCAGCTGCTTCGCCAGTGCGTCAACGTCGATGCCGGCCGCGGCGAACTTGGCCAGCACGCTTTCGCAATCGCCGCCGTCCTTTGCCATGACGCCGTCGATGTGGCCTTTTTCCGCGAACGCGAGCAGAGTCTTCTCAGGCATCGTGTCGATGGTGTCGGGTGCGGCCAATGCGGCCACGTACCAGTCGGCCGGCGCGCGCGGATCCTTGGTGCCGGTGCTCGCCCAAAGCATGCGCTGCTTGCGCGCGCCCTTGGCCTCGAGGTCGCGCCAGCGCTTGCCGGCGAGCAATTCGCAATGCGCGCGATAGGTGCGCTGCATGATGGCAATCCCGAGGCGATTGACCAGCTCCTTGGGTGCCTTGTCGGCGACGCTGCGGTCCCAGCGGCTCACGAAAACGGAAGCGACGGAATTGATGCGCGGGTCGAGTCCCGCGGCGATGCGCCGTTCGATGCCGCGCATGTAGGCCTCCGCCACGGCGAGATATTGCTCGCGGGAAAACAGCAGCGTGACATTGACCGGCACGCCGGCGAAGATCGCCGCCTCGATTGCCGGAACGCCTTCCGGCGTGCCCGGAATCTTGACGTATAGATTGGGCCGATTCGCCTGGCTGTGTATGCGCATCGCCGACTTGATCGTGCCCTGGGTATCGCTCGCCAGCAGCGGCGATACTTCCATGGACACCCATCCGTCCAGTCCCTGCGTGCGGTCGAACTCGGGCTTGAACAAATCGGCCGCGCGGCGCAAATCCTCGAGCGCGATCTCGATGAACAGATCCTCGCCGGACGTTCCGGATGCGGCCTTCTGGCGAATCGCCTTGTCATACACGGCGGTCTTGCCGATTGCTTCATCGAATATGGTGGGATTGGAGGTCAGCCCGGTGACGGACAGGGTCTCGATGTAGCGGCGCAGCGTACCGTCGTCGAGAATCTCCCGCGTGATGTTGTCGAGCCACAGGCTTTGACCCAGATCATGCAAGCTTTTCGTGATGGTCATAATGGTACCTTGAAGTCGGTTAGTGTCAGAGGGATCAAATCCTCGATGCGTTCGATCACCAAGTCCGGCGCAGGATGCACGGCATTCGCCTGCGGGTCATTGGCGTAGTGCCCTTGACGCACGAACACGGTCGTAAGCCGCCATCCTAAGATCAGTTTCATGGCCGCCAGGAGATTCGACTTGTCATCGATCATGACATAGTGCCTGGCAGGATAGCGGTTTTGCACGTGGTCGAGCACCTTCTCCTTGTGTACGTATATCAGGACGCGCCCCTCGACCGCGGCCCATACTCCCGAACGCTGGATTTTACGCGGCTGGAACACGACGTCGCCGTCGGACAGCACCACCGGACGGCCAAAAGCGGCCAGATGCGCCACCGCTTCGAGAGCACGCGGGAAGAGGCGATCCGCGAAGGGGTATTCGAGCAGGAATTGCGACATTTCGAGCAGTTCCGCATGGTCGTCCAATCCGGCACGAAACTCCTGCAGGCTGCCCAGGTAGTCGACCAGACCGATTTCTTCGCGGCGCCGCGCGATGATCGACCAATAACGCGCCTTTTCAAAGGCGCCGAACGATTGTTCCAGGCGATCGCCCAAATCCGCGCCGAACCGATCGTTGTCGAGCAAGGTGTTGTCGACATCGACCAGGAACACCACGCCGTTGACGTTCAGCACGGCGAGGATTTCTCCGCTTGCGGATCGTGCCAGGTTTCGCCGCCGTTGACGATGTCCGTGGCCTGCTTCGGCCCCCAGGTTCCAGGCTCGTACTCGACCACGGGCAGGCCGCCGCTGAGTATGGGATCGACCACTTGCCAGGCGGCTTCGACACTCGCATCCTGGCTGAACAGCGACGTGTCGCCGCGCACGGCATCGCCCAGCAGGCGCTCGTAAGGCGATTTTTCGCTCGGAGAGTTGTGCCGCGCGGTCAATTCGACCGGTTCGCCGCGCATGTCCTCGCCGAGGCGCTTCACCAGCGCGCCGGTGGAAATCACCACCTCGGGGCTCAGCCGCAGGCGGAAATAATTTGCCGGCATGGTATCGCTGGGATCGAAAATCGCGAGCGGCGGCCGGTTCAGCGTGACCCGCACCTCGGTGGCGGAGATCGGCAGACACTTGCCCGCGCGTACGTAGAACGGCACATCCGCCCAGCGCCAGGTGTCGATGCGCAGGCGCAGCGCCGCGAAGGTCTCGACCTGAGAGTCCTTGGCCACGCCTTTCTCGTCGCGATAGCCGCGGAACTGGCCGCGCACGACTTCCCTGGGGTCGAGCGGGCGCATGGCGCGGAAGATACGCAGTTTCTCCGCCTGCATCATCTTAGGATCGTGGCCGGCAGGCGCATCCATGGCCAGCAGCGCAATCACCTGCAGCAGGTGGTTCTGGACCACATCGCGTATGGCGCCAACCTCTTCGTAGAATCCGCCGCGTCCTTGCACGCCGAAGTCCTCGGCCATGGTGATTTGTATATCGCGGATGTACTGGCGGTTCCAGATCGGCTCGAGAAAGCTGTTGGCAAAACGGAAGTACAGAATGTTCTGCACGGCTTCCTTGCCAAGATAATGATCGATGCGAAAGATCGAAGCTTCCGCGAACACCTCATGCAAGGTCCCGTCCAGCGCCTGCGCGCTGCTCAGATCGCGGCCAAACGGTTTCTCGACGATGACCCGGGCGTTTTGCGCGCATCCCGATTTATGCAGGCCGCCGACCACGCTGGCGAACATGCTGGGCGGAATCGCCAAGTAGTGGATCGGATTCTTGGCGAGGCCCAAGATCTCGCGCAGCTTCTTGTAAGTCTCGGCATCGCCGTAGTTGCCGTCGCAGTAGCGCAGCAGCGCCGCCAATTTTCCGAAGGTGTCCTCGTCGAAGTCGGCGACGCCGTGCTGAATACTGTCGCGCGCACGGTCCTTGAGCTTATCCAGAGTCCAGCCCGCGCGTGCCATGGCGATGATCGGAATATAAAAGCCGCCGCGGCGCACCATGGCATACAGGGCGGGAAATATCTTCTTGTAGGCCAGATCGCCGGTTGCGCCGAAAAACACGAATGCATCGGATTGAGTAGGCATCAGCGTCTCACTTTTAGGTCACGCCGCAGGCGTTCGATTTCATCCATCAAGTCGAGCGCCAATGCGACGCCGACCAGATTCAATTCAAGGTCGCGCTGCAGCCGCACGGCGATCCGAGCGCGGCGCAGGGCGTCGCCGCGGAATCGCCATTCCTCGGCGTCGACCGTGGCGACTTCGAGCACGCCTTCCTCGACGAACGCCGCGACGTGGCTGCGTTCGATGGCGCATATCCGGCATAAATCCTCGACGCTGAGCAGCGTGCTTTCATCGACGAGGATGCCTTGCAGCACCTGACCCTGTATTGGCGACATACTAACCTCCGAGCCCCAGGCTGGCGCGCGGGTCGAACGGCAGCGCAGCCGCCATGGCCGCGTAGGCCGCCTTGGCCTTGTCGTCATTCGCTGCCGGCAGCGCGATTTGCAAAATCACATAAAAGTCGCCGGGCGGGTTCGCCGGAATACCGCGGCCCTTGAGCCGCAGTTTGCTGCCCGCATGCGACGCCGGCGGAATTTTCAGCTCCACGACGCCGCTCGGCGTGGGCGTCTTCACGGTGGCGCCGAGCGCTGCCTCCCATGGTGCCACCGGCAGCTCGAGCGATAAATCGCGGCCATCCACGTGATACAAGGCGTGAGGCTGGAATTCTACCTCGATGTACAGATCGCCGGCTTTACCGGAATCGGGCTTGGCGCCTTGGCCGGCCAGACGAATCTGCTGCCCCGCCAATATTCCTTTTGGAACCTGAACGTTGAGTATTCTTTCCTTGCTCGTCAGCCGGCCCTCGGCATCGATTTCGGGCATCTTGAGCGTGAAGGAACGCGACCCTCCGGTGAGAGATGCTTCCAGATCGAGCATCACCTTGGCATGGTGGTCCTCGCCGCGGTCCGGGCGAAAGCCACGATGCCTGCCCCCCTGCGCACGGGCCTGCGCGCCGAAAAGGGACTCGAAGAAATCGCTGTAGTCGGCGTCGCCGCGGCCTGCGCCGCTGAACTCGAAATCCGAATTCCAATCCGGCGGCGGGCGAAAATCCTCGCCCGGCCGATGATTGGGGCCGAGCCTGTCGTAGGCTGCGCGCTTCTCGGGCGTTCTCAGCACTTCGTAAGCTTCGCCGACCTCCTTGAAGCGGGCCTCGGCGTCTTTCTCCTTGCTCACGTCCGGGTGATATTTGCGGGCGAGCTTGCGGTAGGCTTGCTTTATCTGGGCTTCCGTGGCATCGCGGGGAACACCCATCACCTGGTAATAGTCCTTGAACTCCACCATTCACCTGCAAAGCATGTGGTTATCGAGGAAGAATACTATGCCGATTTCTTGACGAATCATAATCACGCGTAGGTGCGATCCTACTTCACAGCTGGTATGCAACCGTGAGCAGCAGACCCTCACCGATGTCGCGCAATACGTTCGGAGCACGCGCGTCGAAGGGACTCGCCTGCGGCAGCAGCGCTTCGATCCAATCAGACAACCAGGAAATTTCAGCAGCTCCATACAAGACGACGGCGCTCTCATAGTTGAGCAACAGGCTGCGCGAATCGAGATTGACGGAGCCGGTGAGCGCCAGAGTTTGGTCGCACACCACCGCCTTGGCGTGATTCATGAAGGGCAGCAGATGAATCGCGACGCCGGCACGATGCAGGGATCGCAGCGCGCGGTTGCGGGCGAAATCCGCGAGCCGATGATTCGAGCAAATCGGCAGAACCAAGTCGATTTTCACGCCGCGCCGCGCGGCCAAACGCAGCGCGGTTTCCAAGCTGACGTCGGGGACGAAGTAAGGCGTAACCGCGAGAATGCGCTCGCGCACGTGGAAACAGGCATCGATCAGCAATGCGTGCACCGTATCCTCCGTCTGGTCAGGGCCGCTCGGCAGAAACTGTGCCCGGCAGCGGCCCTCGGGGGCGGCGGCCTGCGCGGCACTGGCCTGCGCAGATTGCTGCCCATCCGGCGCGGGCGCACCGCCCGCCGCCACCCAATCGGCTTCGAATTGCCGGGCCGCGTCGCCGGCCACCGCACCTTCGAGATCGAAGGACAGATCGCGCCACGCCGGGGCGCCATGCACACCGATGAAATACTCGGCCGCGATATTTCTGCCGCCGGCCCAGAGCCGCGTGCAGTCGGCGATCACCATCTTGCGGTGGTTGCGCAAGTTGCGCGGACCTTGGGTCTTGCGAGCGAACAGCGGGCTGAATATCTGCGTTTGAATTCCCGCCGACTCGAGCCGCGCGAAAAAAGATCGTGGCAGTTGGATGGCGCCGACCCCATCGAGCAGCAGGCGCACGACCACGCCGCGTTCGACGCATTGCGCCATGCGGCGCATGGCTTCGTGGCCGAAAGGATCATTGCCGAGAATGTATGTGCAAATATCCAGGCGGAACTTTGCACATTGCAGGGTCTCGAACAGCGCCGCCGCGGACTCGGCGCCGTCGCGGTGCAGGCGCACGACGGCATTCGATGCCGGGCTCAAGTCGAAGCTCTCGATGAGATCTTCCGCCCAATGGCGTCCGTGGCGACGCACGCCGCCGGGCGAGACTTTCTTGCGCGGCAATTTGCGGCGTCCAAACATGAGATACATCGGCAGCGCGATATAGGGCAACGCGATCATTCCCAACACCCAGGCGATCGCGATCGACGGCGGCCGGCGCTCGCGTATTGCGCGCGTGGTCAAGATGTAGGTGAGAACGCTGACCACGATGGCCAGCGAATGCATGGTGATGCGCGGAAACCACGCGCTCACCGGGAGCAGATCCTCGAAATACTCAGGCAGGCTCCTTGTCGAACCTGAGCGGCAGCAAATGACGCAGCACCCCGGGAATCAGGTCGGGAAGATCCTCCGCGAGCAAGCCGGGGCCGAAGGCCGCGGCCGCGGCCCCATGCATCCAAACGGCCGCCGAGGCTGCCAGGAACGCGTCCATGCCCTGCGCCAGCAATCCCAAGACCAGGCCGCCGAGCACGTCGCCCGAACCCGCGGTGGCCAGAGTCGCGGGCGCGTTGCTATTGATGGCGGCGCGGCCGTCGGGCGTGGCGATGACGGTGTCAGACCCTTTCAGGACGATCACGGCGCCGCTGCGCTTGGCGGCCTGGCGCGCGCGGCTCAATTTGTCGCCGTCGAACGAGAACAGGCGCTTGAACTCACCCTCGTGGGGGGTGATCACGCACGGAGCGCGAATCGCCGCGAACAGCTGCTCCGGGTGCGCAGCAAAGGACGTAATGGCGTCGGCGTCGAGCAGCACCGCCTTGCCGCTCGCCAGCATGCGCAAAGCTCGGGCACGCGTTAGCTCGCCCGCTCCGGCGCCCGGCCCGATCAGGCAGGCGGTGTAACGCCGATCGGCCAGTAGCCCGCCAAGATCGTCGTCCGCGGTGAGCGGATGCACCATGATGCTGGTCAGCGCCGCGGCGTACACGGCCAAGCTGTGTTCCGGCACGGCGATGGTGGTGAGCCCGGCGCCGATTCGCGCCGCGGCCCGCGCGGCCATGCGCGCCGCTCCCGTCATTGGGTAGCCGCCGACCAGAAGCGCATGCCCTCGGGTATATTTGTTGGCCGAGAATTGCGGCAGCGGCAGGTCACCCCGCCATTGCCGCGGATGGTTTTCCCAGGTATCGATGCCGAGCGCATCGAACACCGCGTCGGGTATGCCGATGTCGGCCACCACCACCTCGCCGCACAAATCGCGTCCCGGCAACAAGACATGCGCCGGCTTTTTCCGCGCGAAGGTCACGGTACAGGTCGCGGCCGCGGCGCTCTGCGCCGCGCCGCTGTTGCCTTGGATGCCGCTGGGTACGTCGACGGCGATGATCGGGATGCCACGATGGCCTGCGAGCGCCAAGGCGTCGCTGACAGGCGTATCGAGAGGGCGGTTCAAACCCGAGCCGAACACGGCATCCACCACGAGCGTCGCGCCCTCGATGGCAGCCGGCGTCAGGGTCTCGATGGGCCCGGGCCAGCGGCGCGAGTGCGCAAGAGCCGCACCGCTCAAGAGCTCGCGGGCTCCCGCCAGGGCTAGCTTCACCGGCCACCCGGATTGCGACAACGCCAGCGCGGTGACGAACCCGTCGCCGCCGTTGTTGCCCGGGCCGCAGAGCACGGCAATCGGCCGCGGCGTCCAGCGGCGGGCGATTTCGCCGGCCACGGCGCGCCCGGCGTTTTCCATCAACTCGAAGACACTTTTACCTGCCGCCGCCGCCAACCGATCCGCCTCGGTCATTTGAGCGACGCTGAGCAGGGCGTTGAGGTGGTTCCCTGGAGGCATGATTATCCTGTATGCATGAACAGTTGTCGACCCTTCAGCTTAAGCCCCCGCGGGCTAGTTTAGGGTAACGTGACGCAGCGCGGCGAATCCGATGGTAGCGAGCGTGCGGCCATCCCGGTAGTCTTGCCAGCCTATGTACGGTTCATTGTTCTGGATCGAATGGCTGGATCGCTTGGATCGCGTGCTGACCAGCGCGCGTCAAGACGTGTTCGCACTCAAGAGGGCCGTGAGTCCGCGAAGCACCCTTGCGATTCAACGCTGCGTTCGCCAACTGACCGCGCTGACCAACGATTTGCGCCTGCTGGATCGCAACGTATTGAGCCCGAGCCCGGCTGCGGCCAAGCCGGATCTCGCGGGCAATCTGCAAAAGGCTTTGGACACGGCGGTGTTTCGCCTGCGCGCTCTGGCAGAGCCAAGCGGGACGACCGGCGCCCCGATCACGGAGCGCGTATTGTCGGCAATCGATGCCGCCTTGCGCGACAGCCTCTATGAGGCCGCCATGCTATTGGAGCCCAGCCGCCGCCGCGCCTGATCCAAGAGCCTGTCGCAAGCACTCCGCAGGCGCTAGACCCGACCGGTTTTCGGGCCGATGAAGTACCAAAGAATGAAGCCCAATACGGGGAGGAACACGACCAGTACCACCCATAAGACCTTGGTCCCCGTATCGGCGCCGCTCTGAAGAATATTGACGATCGCCCAGACATCGGCGATCAGGACGATCAGTCCCCATAATCCATTTCGATACATCATGCATCCCCGCGTCGCCCCTGAAAGCCGCTACGCTACACCTTCGCGACCCCCGCGGCTCATGGAAACGGCCGCTAATTGTTGCTGTAGAAACGCCGCAAGCGGTGCAGATCGACGATCACGTCGAAATTTTGATCGGCGGGCAACTGCGGCCCCGTGGCGAAGAAGTAGCGCGACTCGAGGTTGGCGAGAGCCGGATGCAGGTCATGCATGGCACGCTTGAACATCTCGCGCGGCACCCATTCCGAGTTGGAAGACAGCGAACCGAATTCATCGTGATAGATGGTCGCGGTGGAAATGTCCGCCGGCGTCGAGGCGATGGCGAAAATGCGCGGGTGGCGCGCATCGGGGCGCGCAGCGTCGATGCGCACCTGCTTCGCGCCCGCCATGATGAGTTGCCACTCGTTGCCCTGCGGCACCGCGATCAGGGCGTAAGCATGATGCTGCGCGGTGAAATAGGCGACGGCGATGACCAGCCCCGCGAGCATGTGCCGGCTGGTGACGGTCCAGCGCTGCGTGAGGGCGGTGACGGAGGCTACCAAGAAACACAGCAGCACGGCGGTCAGCGCCAGGATGGTGCGGTAGGTCGCGTAGCGCTCCGAGGCTATCAGGCTGACCGCGCAGGCAAGGGTTGGCAGCACCAACAGCGCCGTCAGCCAGATGATGCCGCGCGAACGTCCGTGCCGGCGCCACTCGATCACCGCACCGGCGATCAGAATCAAGCCGACCAAGGCGGCGCACGCCAGATAAAGTAGATGATCGCGCCGATTGTTGTCGTTCAGCACGAACAAGCTGAGGGCGTTCGGCAGCGGCTCTGCCAGAAACCAAGCGATCTTCTCGCCCCAGTGATGTTCGAACGCGATGCGCCCGGATTTGACGAACACGTGCGCGGCGTACAGCACGCTCATGAGGCAGTACGCCAACCCTAAGGTGGCAAAGACGAATCCCAAGTGAAGCCCGGCCCAACGCGCCGTTTGCGCCAGATTGCGACGGCGCTGTGCAATCAGCGCGGCTGCCATGGGCACAAGGTAGAACATGGAGCTCGGTTGATAAATGAGCGCGCTCACCAGCATCAAGCCCAGCGCCACCAGCCACTGGCCCGCCGCGCGGCCGGCGCCGGCGCTCAAACCCACGCTCAGCGCGCCATCGACCGCCAGGAAGCTGCCGAAGGCCAGCAAGGCCGCGACGGCGTAGGGCCAGCCGATGGCCCAGCCGGCGATGACCTGAGCGGATGGTACCAATGCCAGCAGAATCGCGAAGCAAACGCTGGTATTGAACGACCAGCCCAGGGATCGCAGGCCGCGATAGCTGACCAGCGACAGCGCCCCGAGCAGCAGCGATGCCCCGAGGCGCAGCCATTGTAGATTCTGCACGCTGCTCGTTTGCCCAAACGTCGCTTGCAGCAGCCAGCCGTATATGGGGCGCGCATGCGATGCGCAGAACGCCACGACCTTGCCGATTTCCTCGTGAGCTTCGCGCAAGTTGGAATAGTCGTCGCGCAGGCCGTAGTCGTGGAACGTGGCCGACCAGTAGGCGAGCACCGGGATCAGGAACAGAAGCAGCGTGACCAGCAGGGCGCGAACGCCCAATACCCGGGCGCGAGGCAGGACGAGCGTGGCGCCGCCAATCGGTCCTGCGATGGCTGGTTCGGTCAGGGCAGTTTTCGAAAGCGTCGGTTGCAAATTACACTCGCATGACCGTACCGCCGGCGCCGATAGGGAGCCGGCAGCAATGGCTTGATGAACGGATATCCCGTAGATGACGTTACGCTTGCGATCGATTCTAACGAGACCCTGCTGGAAATCCGTGGCGGAATCGTAAAAAGAACGTTAAATATCTGTTAACTAAACGTAATGCGGCAAGCGGCAGCTAGGCGGGAACGGTGACGCGAAGCGGCGTGTGCCGTCACAGAGCTGCCGGACATATTCAGGCCTTCATGCTGCGGTTCCTTGAGCCAAGTCCCATCGAAACATCGCACTTCGGGCTAGGCTCGCGCCGAAGGATCATAAGTCATGGCGTCGAAGCTTCTTTCTGTGGTTGTACTGTTGCTCATGGCATCGGCTGTCAGCGCCAATTCGAAGATCTACATCTATATCGACGAACAAGGCGTTCGTCACTACACGGACACTCCCGACAGCAACCGCTATCGGCTGCTGGTCTTGAGGCCGCAAGACCGGACCGTCAGCGGCGATCGCTACGACGCCCAATTGCTGGCGAGGGCGACGCAATTCGATGCCATCATCGAACATGCGGCGAGCGCCGCGGCGATCCAGCCGAATCTATTGCGCGCCGTGATCGTGGTGGAATCCGGATTCAATGTGCGCGCGCTTTCGAAGCGCGGCGCGGTGGGACTCATGCAGCTCATGCCCGCGACCGCCGCGCGCTTCGGCATCTCCGACAGCTTCGATCCGCGGCAAAACATCGGAGCCGGCGCGCGCTACCTCAAATTCCTGCTGGACCGGTTCGGTCAAGACCTGAGTCTGGCGCTCGCGGCCTACAACGCCGGCGAGGATGCGGTGGACCGCAACGGCGGCCGGATACCACCCTTCACCGAGACGATGGCGTATGTGCCGCGGGTGCTCAAGATTTACCGAATGCTGGATCAATCCCGGC
>Ga0116129_1000770_pt1 | contig 19177 bp, 18 predicted proteins | sample June2015DPH_17_2_FD_89732 | JGI IMG/M metagenome (GOLD analysis project Ga0116129, IMG submission 89732) | Peatland microbial communities from SPRUCE experiment site at the Marcell Experimental Forest, Minnesota, USA - June2015DPH_17_10 | ecosystem: Environmental > Terrestrial > Soil > Wetlands...
AGCTGCAATTCCCCCTCGACGATTTCCGCGTATTCATCGCCCGAATGGATGTGACGGCCGGTCGAGGAGCCGACCCCCCAATCGACGTCGATCATGTAGGCTTCCTTCGCGCCAACCGAACTCACCGGTTCGTTCTTCATCAAGAGCTTGATTTTTGGCGCCGGCGCCGCATCTTCGGCGACACCCGCTCTCGGAGCAACGGCCAGTGCCGCAATAACCAGCGCCGCGCCGATGCCTGTCCCGATTAAAAACTTCCTGTCCATGGATGATCTCCCCCGATTTTGCGGAAGGCTAACATCAAGGTTCAGGCCCGTGAAGGGCGTTTTCTCGTTATGCCGGGACCCGGCCGCCGAAGAACGGGGTCAGCGCCCGGCTCAGCGTGTGTGGCCGCCCGGAGGTGAAAATCATTTCGGCGCCGGCACCGTCGGCCTCGGTGCCGGGCGGCATCAGCAGATCGGCGACCCGCCGGGCGATCGCGGGCGCAGGGTCGATCCAGTCCACCGGCCATGGGGCGAGGCGGACCAGCCGGTCCATCAGCAACGGGTAATGCGTGCAGGCCAGCACGATCGTGTCGGTGCGCGCCAATTCGCCGTCGCCGACGAAACATGGCGCGAGTTCGGCAAATATCGCCTGGTCGCTGACCTCATTCCCGTTCAAGTCAGCTTCGGCCAGCGATGCGAGATCCGCCGATCCCACCAGCGTCACCTCGCAGCCTTGCGCGAAGTCGCGGATCAGCGCCCTGGTGTATTCGCGCTGCACGGTGCCCCTGGTTCCGAGCACCGACACCCGTCTTGTTCTGGAATTGGCGCAGGCCGGCTTGATGGCGGGCACCGTTCCGACAAAGGGCACTGTGTATTTGTTACGAAGGTGTGACATCACCAGGGTCGAGGCGGTGTTGCAGGCGATCACCACCAGATCCGGGATATGGGCTGCGATCAATTCACCGATCAGCGGCACCACCCGCGCGATGATCTGGTCCTCGCCATGGTGGCCGTAGGGAAAGAACGCGTCGTCGGCGACATAAATATAATGCGCATCAGGCCGTGCGCCGACAACTTCGCGCAACACCGTGAGGCCGCCGAGGCCGGAATCGAACAAGAGAATCGTTGGAGGCGATGGCACGCCGCGATCCTAGCCGATCTCACGCGACCGTTCAGTCGTTTTGATGGTCCTGGCGCCGCCGTGACGCGGGGCAGGGCCCTGTTAAGGCGGGTCCGACGATTTGGAATGATTCAAATGGCATTGGCGGTGACGGAGCGCTATCAGGGCGCATCGTTGCGGACGCGGGCAGAACCGTTGGACCGGCACGCCGGAATTCCAGGAGCTGCGCCGCGCATGATTCGGAACACCACATCGAGCTGGGGCGGCGCCGCCCGCTGGATCCATTGGCTGCTGGCTGCCGTGATCATCGGCATGCTGGCGTTCGGATGGTGGATGAATCACATAGCGGCGCGGCCGGACCGCTTCTTCTATCGCTCGATCCACGCCGATATCGGTTACCTTGTCCTGCTGCTGACGGTGCTTCGTCTGATGTGGCGCGGCGTCAATCCCACGCCGGCACTGCCGTCCGATACGCCGCCGTGGCAACGGCTCGCGTCGCGCATCAGCCACGGGGCGTTGTATGCCGCCGTCATCCTGGTGGCGATGCTGGGATGGGCGCATTCCGGCGCACGCACGCCGAATTATGCCAGTTTCTTCGGTGTGTTCGACGTGCCGCAGATCACCTCGCCGGACAAGGCCGCTGCCGGTGTCTATGAGGACCGCCACATCTACATGGCCTATGTGCTGCTGGCGCTGATCGTGATCCACGTCGCCGCGGCGGCGTGGCATCATTTTGTGAAACGCGACCGCGTGACATCGCGGATGATCGACGGCGCGCCGGGCTGATCGCCGCGACGCCGCTCGTCTTGGACCAGGGCGGTCATACTCATCAAACCGATTGAAAAGATTTCCAGTTCTCGCCGCAGAACGTACAGCCTCAAGGACCTGTCGCGAATCGAAATCCCTCGTCGCGTGATGGATCCGGTTCGCGTAATGGATCCAGCTCGGCCGTCCGTTGTGGGTAAACCGGCGTCGCCCGAGTTGCCATCCTCTGTTTCCTGGCGATCGTTGGCACAGGTCCGGTGCGGCTCGCTTTTTCGGCGGGCTTCGCCTTGGCGACGTCAGCGAACGCGCGGCCGACTTTTCGCGGGCGATAGAGGATGATGCCGGGGTCAAAGCCAGCAGGAAATTGCGGATCGAACCGGATTGTCTGAGTGAGGCCAGGGGGCGCGCCGCCCGGATTGCTGCGATAGACGACCGCCGGGGCGCTGCCTGTATTAGCGAAGGGCGCTACCGCGCCTGGCGCGTTAGCCTCTCCGGGAACGCTTGCACTCCCGGGCTCCGCCGGTGAAGCATCTTGGCCGTTCGCACCCTGGAAATCTGCAGGACTGACCGCTGCGATCTGGGACAACAGGCGCGGCAAGGCGACCGATGCCGCCGATATGTGCATGAACAGCAGCCATCCTCCGATCGTTCCGACCAGGATCCCTGTCACCGCCATGGTGGCGGAAGCGAGCCTGTGAATCCTTGCGGCGAAGGCATGCCTTGACGCCGACTCCTGCTCAAGGCGGGCAAGATCCAGCAGATGATCGTAAGCGCTGCGCTGCTCTTCGTCTGAAAGAATTTCGTTGGCGCGGACGATCTCCCTGAACTTCAGCGCGGCATCCGGGTCGCCAGGATTGATGTCAGGGTGAGCCCCCTTGGCGGCTCTACGGAAAGCAGCCCGGAGACCTTCGGCATCATCGTCGGGAAGCGCTCCCAGCAGATCGTAAAGCGTACGCATAGACGTACTCGTAAATCGTCTACCCCTTCTCCGTCTGAAATTCGCGCCGCGAACTCTTAGGAGAACTCTTACAAACCAAACGCCACGGCTGTGGATAATGGTGATCCAGTACGGCGGAAAAATGACTGCCTCGGACACGGCGTTCTGTCCGGCCCGCGCCACCGATGTTGCGCTGCGTTCCGATACCGAACGGCATGATCTCATCATGTTTTTGCGATTCGCGGCACACTTGACCGTTCGCGGACGACGCGCCGGCCTCGACAATCGGGCTCGGGTGTGGCGCAAGCATGGCGCGATCAGGGCCATGCATCTGCTCCGGTCCCGGTGCAGCCGGTGCCGAGCCGGAGGTCCGGCTCCGGCACAAAGCGGACATGCCGATCTACCCGACGGACGTCTGCTTTCGGCGAAAGGCAGACATCGGCGTTCGCGGCTTCGGCTTTGGTGCAGACGCCATGGCAATTCTCCAGGATGGGTTACATGTAACCTGATATTAGTGAGGCGATTGGCCAAGCCCCCTTTACCCGCTAAACCGCCCTGAAGAGCTTCTAAGTTTATCGGTCAGCTTTTGCCGAACACCCGCGTGAAGATCGTATCGACGTGCTTGAAGTGATAGCCGAGGTCGAACTGCTCGGCGATCTCGGCGTCGGTAAGATATTTCTTCACGTCGGCGTCTTTCTTGAGCAGCGTCTGGAAATCGTCTTCGCCGCGCCATACCGGCATCGCGTTGCGCTGTACGAACTTGTAGGCGTCCTCGCGGCTGGCGCCCTTCCGGGTCAGCGCGATCAGGAGCCGCTGGGAATGAATGAGGCCGCCGAGCCGGTCGAGGTTCTTCTCCATGTTCTCTGGATAGATCAGCAATTTCTCGATCAGGCCGGCGAGACGGTTGAGGGCAAAATCCAGCGTCACCGTGGCATCGGGCGCGATCATGCGCTCGGCCGATGAGTGCGAGATATCGCGCTCATGCCACAACACGACGTTCTCCATCGCCGGCGTCACATAGGCGCGCACCATGCGGGCAAGGCCGGTGAGGTTCTCCGACAATACCGGGTTGCGCTTGTGCGGCATCGCCGAGGAACCCTTCTGGCCCTCGGAGAAGAATTCCTCGGCTTCCAGCACTTCGGTGCGCTGCAGGTGCCGGATTTCGGTGGCAAGCCGCTCGACCGACGAGGCGATCACGCCAAGCGTGGCAAAATACATCGCATGGCGGTCGCGCGGGATCACTTGCGTGGAGATCGGTTCCGGCACCAGCCCCATGGCCTTGGCGACATGCGCTTCCACCTGTGGGTCGATCTGCGCGAAAGTGCCGACGGCGCCCGAGATCGCGCAGGTCGCGACCTCCTTGCGCGCGGCGAGGAGCCGCTCGCGGGCGCGGGTGAATTCGGCGTAGGCGTAGGCAAGCTTCAGCCCGAACGTCACGGGCTCGGCATGAATGCCGTGGGAGCGGCCGATGGTCGGCGTCATCTTGTGCTCGAAGGCACGCTTTTTCAACGCGGCAAGAACCTTGTCGACATCCGCTATCAGGATATCCGCAGCACGGGTCAGCTGCACGTTAAGGCAGGTGTCGAGCACGTCGGAGGAGGTCATGCCCTGGTGGACGAAGCGCGCCTCGGGGCCGACAATCTCCGCCAGATGGGTGAGGAAAGCGATGACGTCGTGGCGGGTTTCGCGCTCGATCTCGTCGATCCGCGCCACATCGAAAGTGACATTCCTGGCCTTGGCCCAGATCGTTTTCGCGGCTTCTTTCGGAATCACGCCGAGTTCCGCCAGCGCATCCGCCGCATGCGCCTCGATCTCGAACCAGATCCTGAAGCGCGTCTGGGCCTCCCAGATGGCTGCCATTTCCGGGCGGGTGTAGCGGGAAATCATCGACGACTCTTGGGCTCGGGGATCACGCCGCGCTTTAGCAGAGCAGCCCAAATCAGACAAACGCCGGCCCTGAAAGCTTTCGGGGGCATTCGAGGATCACGCAATATTGACTGACAGATATTGAAATCTGTTACCTAGACGTGCTATAGCGGGTGCTGAGGACGACGCCGGGCGTCACCGTGGCTTTTGGCTGATGGATGTCGGGCTTCGGACTTTAAGAGGATTAAGCAATGACGATCGAAATGTTTTATTTGACCACGCAACTCCAGGGCTGGCTCAACGCGCAGGTGGCCCGTCATCTGGAAGCGCAGGCTGCGAAATTGACGCCTGCCAGCCCCGAAGGAATTGGAATGTCCGGTTGCAACCGCCTCGCCGGTGAAACCGACGACCTGGAAGCCATCGGGGATGCCGCGACCCTGGCGCCGTATTCCGGCGAACGTTCGGCCGCGCGTCACCGTGACGAACAGACGGTGCACGCATGAACGAGAACGTGGTCTTGACCCCCGAGCGAATTCTCGAGGTTACCGAGGACGTGCTGCGGCGCTTCGGGCTGGCCAAGGCCACGGTCGTCGATGTGGCGCGCGCGCTCGATGTCAGCCACGGCAGCGTCTACCGTCATTTTCCAAGCAAGGCGTCGTTGCGCGATGCGGTGGCCAAGCGCTGGCTCGACCGTGCCAACGCGCCGCTCGAAAAGATTGCCGAAAGTTCGGGGCCGGCGGCGGCCCGGCTGGAGCGCTGGCTGCGCGCCCTGTTCGCGATCAAGCACAGGAAGGTTAGCGACGATCCGGAAATGTTTGCGACCTACATGGCGCTGGCGAGCGAAGCGCGCGAGGTGGTGAAGGCGTACAGGGATGGCATGGTCGATCAGATCGCGCATATTCTGTCCGACGGCGTGAAGCAGGGCGCGTTCCATGTCGCCGACGTCAAGGCCTCGGCGCGCGCGGTTTTCGACGCCACTATCCGCTTCCATCATCCCGCTCATGCTGAAGAATGGAGCGATCCGGCGCTGGCGGCGCGGATCGACGCCGTGCTGACGCTGTTGCTCAGGGGTCTGGAAGCGCCGCGCAAGCGCTAGATCGTCTTTGTGGCGCGATCCTCGCCGTAAACGGCCGGACGTTTGCGAAAAATCTTCGACGACGCGCGCCGCCATCCTGATGAAGAGAAGTTCCGAACCGTCGTGCTAAACCGCTTCGCCGCGCGCCAATGCCGCCGCATTGCGGATCGCCGAAATATTGGCCTTGTAGGCCTGCTGCGTGCCGCCCTTGAACACCGCGGAGCCCGCGACAAAGGCATTGGCGCCAGCGGCGGCCAACTGGCCGGAGACCTCCGGGTTGACCCCGCCATCGACCTCTATGTCGATCGGGCGTCCCGCGGTCATCGCCCGCAGATCGCCGATCTTGCCGAGCGTGGATGGGATGAAGGCCTGGCCGCCGAAGCCGGGATTGACCGACATCACCAGCACCAGATCGATCATGTCGATGGCATATTCGATGGCGCTCAAGGGCGTGGCCGGATTGAGCGAGACGCCGGCCTTCTTGCCGAGCGCGCGGATCGCCTGCAGCGAGCGATGCAGATGCGGGCCTGCCTCGGCATGCACCGTGATGTGATCGCAGCCGGCTTTGGCGAAAGCTTCGAGGTAGGGGTCGCAGGGCGAAATCATCAGATGCGCGTCGAAGGTTTTCGTGCTGTGCGGGCGCATCGCCTTGATGACATCGGGGCCGAAGGAAATGTTGGGGACGAAATGCCCGTCCATCACGTCGAGATGAATCCAGTCGGCGCCGGCAGCATCGACGGCGCGCACCTCTTCGCCCAGCCGGGCGAAATCGGAAGCCAGGATCGACGGCGCGATGACGAGCGGACGTGAGGCAAATGGCTGGGGCATGGGTTTCCTCGAGGCCCTTTTGGAGGCTGCGGAACGGCTCCCGCGTAACATGCGCAAAGCCCGGGGGCAATGCGGGTGGAACTCGCCGGGAAGGCGGAAAATTCTGCCGCCGGCGGCATCTATTGCCGGGGCCGTCGAGCCATCGGAGGCGCAAAAAGCCCACGTTTTACGCTGCATTTCGCTGTGGCACGGCGTTTGCTGATCAACCGACGGGAAAGTTTGCCTGCCGCGCGATGCGGCATTTGCCGGAGTTCCGTCGTGCTGTTTGCATTGGGAGCCGCATCATCCGCGGTGGATGCCCTCCAGTCACTGATGTCGCCGAAGTCTTCGGCGCCATCGACCGATTCCAGCCAGACCAGCCCGTTCGCTCTCTCCGACAGCGCCTCGGCTTCGGCAAGTTCGGCCGCGGCTTCCGGCACAAACGGGTTGTCGCAGCTATCGCCGGCGACGATGAGCGCGCTGCTCGCGGCGCAAAGCCAGTCGTCGACGGGATCGACCGCCCCAACATCGAACAGCCTGTCGAGCGCCCTGCAGAACCTGCTTTCGCAGATTGACGGCAACGGCGGAGCCGGCAGCTCCAGCTCTCTGACCAGCGCCGGCGGTGCCAGCGGTTCGACCAGCGCCGGCGGATCGAACTCCTCAAATCCGCTCACGCAGCCGCTGACGGGTGCATCCAGCACATCGGTGAACGACAGTAGCGGCTCGACCACGACCTCCCTGACTTACGCCGACGGGTCAACGGTGGCGCCCTCATCCTCCGCCGCGACTTCATCCTACGATTTCATCGCGCAGATGATTCAGCGCCAGGCCAGCGCGATGTCATTGCTGGCAAACCCGTTACTTTCGTTCAGCGCCTGAAGCAGATTTTCCTGCGGAGTTGATATCCCTCGTTGGTGAAGCCAGCACCGCCGGCGCCAAAGATCATTCAACGGTCCCTCGCGAATCCCAGCCGTCTCAACCCGTCATATGACGAATCAGCACGTCGGCCTAAACTTTGGCCGGCTTCGGTGAGTCGCCGGGCGGGGCGATCGGCGCTTCGCGAGATTCATCCCGGAGGGCCAGGATGTGAACCGCAAACAACGCCGCGCTGCCGAGACGGCCGGCAGGCGAACCGGCGCGTCGGCATCGGATCCGCGCGTTGCCGGTGTTTTTGCCGCCGGCCTCGCGCATCATCAGGGGGGCCGGCTGGCGCAGGCCGAAACGCTCTATCGCGAGACGCTCGCGCTGCAGCCCGATCATGCCGACGCGCTGCATCTCCTCGGCGTGATTGCGTCCCAGGTCGGGCGCCATGACGTCGCCGTCGATCTGATCGACCGGGCTATCGCGCGCGACCGGACCATCCCGCGCTACCATTCCAACCGCGGCCTCGCGCTTGCGGGCCTGCAACGCTTCGCGGAGGCGATCGCGAGCTACGACCGCGCGCTCTCGCTGCGTCCGGGCGAAGCCGAGGTGCTCTACAACCGTGGCAATGCGCTCGTTGCGCTCGGGCGGCTATATGACGCGCTCGAGGCCTATGAGCGCGCCCTCCTTGCAAGGCCGGACCATGCCGAAGCACTGTGCAATCGCGGTGCTACTTTCGCGGCGCTCGGACGCGACGCCGAGGCGCTCGCCAGCTACGATCGCGTGCTCGCGAAGCGCCCGGATCACGCCGAGGCGCTGTCGAACCGCGGCAACGCGCTCAAGGCGCTGGGGCGTCTCGACGACGCGCTGGCAAGCTACGACCGCGCATTGACGGCGCGGCCGGACGAGGCGCTCGCGACTTACGAGCGCGCGCTGCGGGCCAGGCCCGATTATGCCGAGGCCATCTGCAATCGCGGCGCCGCGCTTGCAGCGCTCGGACGCAACGAGGAGGCGCTGGCGAGCTACGATCGTGCGCTGGCGGCGCGCCCGGATCACGCCGAGGCGCTGTCGAACCGCGGTGACGCGCTCCGGGAGCTTGGCCGGCTGGAGGAGGCGCTCGCCAGCTACGACCGCGCGCTGGCCGCGCGTCCGGTCTACGCTGAGGCGCTGTCCAATCGTGGCAATGTGCTCAAGGCACTGCGTCGCTTCGATGATGCGCTCGCAAGCTATGACGCCGCCCTGCGTTTGCGTCCCGATTATCCGGAAGCGCTGTCGAACCGGGCCGTGACGCTGCGGGCGCTCGATCGCCTTGACGAGGCTCTCGCGAGCTGCGACCGCGCGCTGGCGTTGCGCGCGGACTCGATCGAAGCGCTGACCAACCGCGCCAGCGTCCTGCAGGAGCTGCGTCGCTTCGACGAGGCATTGGCGAGCTACGACCGCGTCGCCGCGATCGCGCCGGACTATGCCGAGGCGCAAATGAACCGAGCCCTGTTGCTGCTGCTCACCGGCGATTTCGCGAAAGGATGGCCGGCGTACGAATGGCGCCGCAAGTTGCCGATCTGGATCGAACGCGGTTTCGCGCAGCCCGAATGGTCGGGCGAGGACATTGCCGGCAAGCGGCTTCTGCTTCATGCCGAGCAGGGTTTTGGCGACACCATCCAGTTCGCCCGCTACGCCGCGCTGGCGGCAATGCGCGGCGCCGATGTCGTTCTCGAGGTCCAGCCGCCCCTCGAGCCGCTGCTCGGCGGGCTGTTCGGCGTCGAGGTGGTCGCGGCCGGCCGTGATCGGCTTCCGCCTTTCGATCTGCACTGTCCGCTCCTCAGTCTGCCGCACCTGTTTGCGGCGACGCCGACGACGATCCCGGGCGGTGTTCCCTATGTCGTCGCGCCGGCCGATCGGATCGCCGCATGGGCACGCCGCCTGCCGGCAGACGGGTTGCGTGTCGGTCTCGTCTGGTCGGGCCACCCGGACAACATCAGGGACCACGAGCGTTCGATCCCGTTCGCACGCCTGGCGCCGCTCATCGGTGTTCCGGGCATCCGCTTCGTCGGCCTGCAGAAGGACATCCGCGCCGCCGACGCTGACGACTTCCGCCGATGCGGCGGCGTGATCGACCTGCGCGCCGAGCTACGCGACTTCGCCGATACGGCAGCCGTCATCGCGCAGCTCGACCTCGTCATCACCGTCGACACCGCGGTCGCGCATCTCGCCGGCGCCATGGGAAAGCCGCTCTGGGTGCTGCTGCCGCGCGTCCCCGACTTCCGCTGGCTGCTCGATCGCACGACGAGCCCCTGGTATCCGAGAGCGCGATTGTTCCGCAAAAGCCAGGCGGACACCTGGGATACCGTCATCGCGGGTGTGGCCACGGAGCTCGCGGCGTGTCCAGATCGGGTTCAAAAACCGAGTTGCATTTAGGCAACACTTGCCTTGAAAATATGAATGACCGACGCTTCCGCCATTGCTTGTCCATATCGTGACGCCAAAAATCGTCGGCGTCTGCTTGGTTATGCAATCCGGCCCGATGGAGACGGTGATCATGAACCCACGGTTGGCAGCAACGGCAGTCTGGTGCCGAGAGATCGCCATACCAGCTCTGGTTCTTGGGTGGATTGCTGAGTCTGGTTTTGTGGGGATCGATCACAGCGGCGCTACGCCAATCGCTGACCGCTTCGCACGATCTCTTGCCGCCGACGCCAGGTTTGCCGACAAACTGCAGCCGATCGCGCTCGGCACTGCCGACGCAATGACGGTCGGCGGATCGGTGACACAGGCAGCAACCACGAAAGCAGCGCCTGCCGCGCATGAGCCGGAACAGGTTGTTACGGCTGCGTTGACAGATTCATCGTCGGAAACGTCGCAGCCTGAAAAACCGCCGGACAAGGCAGCTGAAACGAGCGTGGCTATCCTGGAAACCGGTGACGCCAATCAGGCGGCCGGCTCAAGCGAAGTTCTCGACGAGTGTTCTGTCGCAGATACCTGCATCGACCGTTACCTTTGGGCGCTTTACCAACGCACGCCCAAGGAAGACGCCGTCAAGAACGAAGAACAGAGAAAAGTGACCGTCAAGAAAAAGGGCAAGCTTGCGACTGTCACGAAGACTTTTACGACAGTTGCCGACGAGGATTTTTCGTGGAAGGATCCCAAGGCCGCCGAGAAAGCCGGCATGCCCATGCTGGAGTACGTGATCGGAGGCATGGATCGGGATTTCAAGCTGAAACTCTTTCACATGCTTCAAGCGGCCGACGACGCAGGCCTGTTGCCGGGCATCACCAGCGCCTTCCGCGACGACTACCGCCAATCGATTGCGAGTGGCCTCAAGGCGGCCAACAACAGATCCTATCATGGGGGTAGTTTGCGTGGGGGCTACGGCCACGGGCTCGCCGCGGACATCGTGAGCGTCAATGGTGAGACACGTGCGCAGCGATTGACCTCCAGTGAAACCCTCTGGAAATGGATCGATGCACACGGAAAGGAGTTTGGAATCGGACGGCCCTATCTCGATAGAGATCCTCCGCACGTGGCACCGATCGATGGCAAGGAATATGCCGACCACCATCCCGGCGTGAAGGTTCGGCAGGTGGGATCCGGAGCGAAATCACGAAACAATCTCGCTTCGGGAGAAGGTCGCAGCGCGCCGAAACGAGCGAGAACGGCAAAATCGTCGAAGCTGAGAACGATCTGACCGACGCGATGAACCCGGCGCCGCGATTGGGCCGGAAGCGATCGGTTTTGACCCCGGCCCCGGGTGGTCGACCAAAGACATTCGATATCGACCAATTGATATTACCCTGACGTCCGATTGATGTTACACGGATTGCGGGGAACCTACCTCTCATCAACAGAGTGTGCGATGCGCCTCCGCTGGCTAGTCTTCGTTGTTGCCTTGATCTGGTCCGCAACTCCGTCAGTCGCCAAGCCGTTTTTTAGCGGTCGACTTATGGAGCGTGTTACTCCGCTCCTGATTTTTGCCTCGGATGTCACTGAACGACCAGAACCGGACGCTATTATCTTCGCGCGGATGCCAGGGAAGTGCAGTACCCTCAGAATCGCTGGACACGATTTCAAGTGCAGGGCCGTTGCATTCGTCCAGAATGAAGAAGGCCGGGCAAATTATACGATCGCTATCGACGACCCGGATGACGATAGTCACATCATCAGCTTCTCGGGCGATAACGGTCGCAGACCACAGGATAATCGATACGAGCTGCCAGTCGACCGGATGCTTTTTAAAGACAAGGACAGGCCGAAAGCCGATGGCCTGCCGGTGGCATTAACCGAATTGGCGGCCGGAACATGCAAGCAAATCGGCAGTTTCGCGGCGAAACAGATTTCCAGCGTCTCCTGCACCGCCGTGGACAAAAATTCCAGAAAATATGAGTTCGAGTACGTGTCTGATGGCGAACCTATCACCGTGCTGCGTATCAGCAAGAAATCGCTGGGATCTCCGACAATTTCGCCCTTTGACCAAGTGCCGGAATAGTCGGGCAGCGCCCGAAAGCTGCCGCCAAAAGCAGACATTGGCTACCGCAGCCACATGTTACCTCACCGCCGGCTTTACGCCCTGGCCAAAACGATCCTTCCACGCCGGCAGCGCATCGGGGAACGGCAGCGCCGTCGCCTCGTAGACGCCGCGCGCGATGGCTCGGGCCACGACATTGGCCGCGACCATGCCAAGTTCGGTGAGGCCGAACAGCGGATCGATCGGCTTTTCTCCGGTCGCGGCGGCGAATACGATGTCGCCGTCGAGCGGCGCGTGCACCGGATAGATCGCGCGGGCAAAACCGGTCTGCGCGATCATCGCCAGCCGCTTGGCCTGAGGCCTTGTCAGCACGGCGTCGGTGACCACCACCACCAGCGTGGTGTTCTCGACCGGGGTCGCGGCGGCCGCGCCTTTGCTGCGCATCTTCAGCATGTCCGGGTCAAACGATGGCGGCAATCCGCGGTCGCCATATTCGCCGTCGAGCTCAAATGGCGCCGCCCAGAACCACGGGCCGTCGCCGACCGTGACGGTGCCGACCGCGTTGACCACCGCAAGCGCCGCGACCTGGACGCCGGACGGCGTCGCCGCCGATGCCGAGCCGAGCCCGCCCTTGAAATTCGCGGTGGTTGCGCCGAGCCCGGCGCCGACGCTGCCGAGCGCGAAATTCTTGTCGGTATTTCTGGCCGCCGCGGCCGCCGCGGTGTAGCCGAGATCGCGGTAGGGCGCGAAGCGGCCCCAGCCTTTGTCGCCGCCGTTCAAAAGATCGAAAATGATCGCGCCCGGCACGATCGGAATGATGGCGCCGCGCACCGCAAAGCCGCGGCCCTGTTCGGCAAGCCAGGCCTGCACCCCGCCGCCGGCTTCCAGCCCGAACGCCGAACCGCCCGCCATCGCGACGGCGTCGATCCGTTCCACGCTGTTGGCGAGATCGAGTAGCGCGCCCTCGCGGGTGCCGGGACCGCCGCCGCGCACATCGATCGCCGCCACCGCGGGCTTGTCGAAAAGCACCGCCGTGACGCCGGACGCCAGCCTGGCGTCGTCGGCGTGGCCGACGCGGACGCCGGCGATATCGGTGAGGAGGTTTTTCAAGAGAGCTTCGCAGCTAGCTCGTCATTGCGAGGAGCAATAGCAACGAAGCAATCCAGACTTCCTTTCTGGCTCTGGATGGCTTCGCGGAGTCTGGCAACGGGCGGGCGTTTGCCCGGCCCGTTGGCTCGCAAAGACGCTTCGAACACCTGAAGACACATCGAGCACCTAAGGCCAGTTCGCGCCAATCCTCACGACCCCTTCGGATTGATCTCGGCGTAGTTGCCCTTGGCGTCCCATTTGTAGACGACATAGTCGAGTTGCTTGATGTCGCCCTTGGCGTCGAACTCCATCTTGCCGATCACGGTATCCCACGCGCCGGCCTTGATCGCATCCATCACTTTCTTTGGATCGGTGGTGCCGGCTTTCGCCACCGCCTGCGACCAGACCTGCATCGCGGCGTAGGTGTAAAGCGTGTAGCCCTCGGGGTCGATACCCTTGGCCTTGAAGCTCTCGACGATGGATTTGGCGGTCGGCTTGTTGCGCGGGTCGGGGCCGAAGGTGAACAAGGTGCCTTCGCCGGCCGGCCCGGTGATCGAGGCGAACTCCTTGTCGGCCAGCGCATCGCCGGCCATCAACACGGTCTGCAGACCCTGATCGCGCATCTGGCGCAGGATCAACCCGGCTTCCTGATGGTAGCCGCCGACATAGACAAGGTCGATGTTGTCGCGCTTCAGACGCGACACGATGGCGTTAAAGTCCTTGTCGCCCTTGTTGTAGGATTCAAACATCTTTTCAGTAAAGCCGGCCTTGTTGAGCGCCCTCTTGGTCTCGTCGGCGAGCCCCTTGCCGTAGGTGGTCTTGTCGTTGAGGATGGCGACGTTCTTGCCCTTGTAGAATTTCGCGATGTAGTCGGCGGCGACCAGGCCCTGCTGATCGTCGCGGCCGCAGACGCGCGCCACGTTCCAGAGATTGCGCTCGGTGAACAGCGGATTAGTCGAGGCCGGCGTAATCTGCAGCACGTTGCCGTCGGCATAGGCTTCCGACGCCGGGATCGACGACGAGGAACAATAGTGGCCCGCGACGAACGGTATTCTCGCGCTGGCGATTTTTTCCGCCACCGAGCGTGCCTGCTTGGGATCGCAGGCATCGTCTTCGACGTCCAGAGCCAGCTTTTTGCCGAGCAGGCCGCCGGCGGCGTTGAGGTCGGCCACCGCCTGTTCGGCGCCGTTCTTCAACTGCCGGCCGAACGCGGATTCGCCGCCCGACATCGGGCCCGCCACGGCGACCGTGATGTCCTGCGCCAGCGCTGCCGTCGATAGCGCCAACGACGCGCCGAATGCCAGGCCAATGAGCTTCAATGGTTTCATGGAGTGAGTCCTCGCGGGTAAATCGCTGCGGGAAGGATCCGGCGGGCCGCCGGGTGGAAATCGGCGGCCATTGTCGGCTGAATTTGCCGCGAAGTCATCGGCAATTTTCAGGCAAATCCACGGTGGTCCATTGCCGGCATCGTGTCCCGGACGCGGCGCAGCGTTTCTTCAGCGCTGCACCGCAGAGCCGGGACCCATGGCCCTGGATGGACCCCGGATCAGCAGCGCACCACGCCGTAAGGCGGCGTCGTTGCGCGTCGAAGACTCGCGTGAACGCGCCGGTTGCAGCATCCGGAAGAACGTCACCCCCTCCTGCCGCCTTCGAGATAGGCGGCGCGGATTTCGGGACGCAGCAAGAGTTCTGCGCCGGTCCCATCAAGCGTAATCAGGCCGTTGACCATGACGTAGCCGCGATGGGCCAGCCGCAGCGCATGGTTGGCGTTCTGTTCGACGATCAGCACGGTGAGGCCGTCCTGCCGGTTCAGGGTCCGGATCGCCTCGAAAATCTGGCGCGCGATCAGCGGGGCGAGGCCCAGCGAGGGCTCGTCCAGCAGCAACAGGCGAGGGCGGCTCATCAGCGCACGGCTGATCGCCAGCATCTGCTGTTCGCCGCCCGACAGGGTGCCGCCGCGCTGGTTCATGCGCTCCTTGAGCCGCGGAAACAGCGCCAGCACGCGCTCCAATCCGGCGGAGCGGTCGGCCTCGGTGCTGGCGGTGGCGTCGGCGCCCATCTGCAGATTTTCCGCGACACTCATGCGCGGGAAAATCCTGCGGCCTTCCGGAGCTTGCGCGATGCGCAACCTGGCGATCTCATGGGTCGGCACATCGGTGATATCGCGGCCGTCGAACAGGACCTGCCCGGCGCGGGCGCGGGGTTTGCCGAATATCGTCATCATCAATGTCGACTTGCCGGCGCCATTGGCGCCGATCAAGGCGACAATCTCGCCGCTATGGATGTCGAGATCGACGCCCTTCAGCGCCTCGATCTTGCCGTAGGCGGCGCGCAGGCTGCGGATCGCGAGCAGGGGCTCCGTCATGCGACGCCCCCCGTGTCCCGGGTGCAGCGCTGCGCGCTGCACCGCGTCCGGGAAACGTGCGGAGACGCGCTCACAGCCCCAGCTCCTGCTCGACGGCGGCGACCTCATCGTCCTCGACGCCGAGATAGGCTGCGATCACCTTGGGATCGTCACGGATTTCCTTTGGGGTGCCCTCGGCGATCTTGACGCCGTAATCCATCACCACGACGTGGTCGGAAATTTCCATCACCACCGACATGTCATGCTCGATCAGGAGGATCGAGGTACCGTAATCGGATCGGATCGACAGCAACAGCTCGCTCAAGGCGGCACTCTCTCGCGCGTTCAATCCGGCGGCGGGCTCGTCGAGGCACAGCAATGCGGGTTCGGTGCACATTGCGCGCGCGATTTCGAGGCGACGCTGATCGCCGTAAGGCAGGTTGCCGGCGGCATCGTCGGCGCGGTCGAGCAATCCGATGCGGTCGAGCCAGAGCGTGGCCTGATCGATCGCGCGTTTCTCGGCTGCGCGCCAGGACGGCGCGCCGATCAGCCCGAGAAAGGTCAGACCCGAGGCCAGCATCAGCGCATTATGTTGCGCAACCATCAGGTTTTCCAGCGCGGTCATGCCGGGAAACAGCCGGATGTTCTGGAAGGTGCGCGCGACCCTGGCTTGCCTGGAAATCCGGAAATCCTTCAGCCGCTCGAGCCGGATCTCAGTAGCCCCATCATGCGCAAGCCGCATCGTGCCGCCGCTTGGCTTGTAGAAGCCGGTAATGCAGTTGAACACGGTGGTCTTGCCGGCACCGTTCGGCCCGATCAGCGCGGTGATCTTGCCCCGCCCGGCGGTGAACGACAGGTCGTTGACGGCGAGGATCCCGCCGAAACGCATCGACAGACGATCGACGGTGAGAATATGATCGCCGCTCATCCATGTCCCTCCTTGACGAGGTCGGATGAGATGGCCTGACTGTGACGCAGGAAAACGGTCGGCGCGCGGTGACCGATCAGCCCGCGCGGCCGCCAGATCATCAACAGCACCATCGCAAGGCCGAATGCCAGCATGCGATATTGCTCAAGACTGCGGAACAGCTCGAAGCCGCCGATCATGGTCAGCGCCGCGAGGGCGACCCCAAGCTGCGAACCCATGCCGCCGAGCACGACGATCGCCAGCACCAGCGCCGATTCCTGGAAGGTGAAGGATTCCGGACTGATGAACCCCTGCCGTGTTGCGAAAAACGCGCCGGCCAAACCGCCGAACAAGGCGCCGGTCGCGAACGCAGTCAGCTTGGTGGTGGTGGTGTTGATGCCGAGCGCGCGGCAGGCGACTTGGTCCTCGCGTAGCGCTTCCCAGGCGCGGCCGATCGGCAGCCGGCGCAGCCGGATCGTTACCCAGTTGGTGAGCAGCGCCAGCGCCAGGATCAGGTAGAACAGGAACACGATGCGGTGGGTCGGCGAGAATTCGATGCCGAGTTTCGCGGCAAGGCCGTCGGGACCCGGCGTCAGCGGAATGCCAAACAAGGTCGGCCGCGGAATGCCGGAGACGCCGTTCGGACCGCCGGTCAGGCTCTGCCAGTTGATGATGACGAGACGGATGATCTCGCCGAAAGCCAGCGTCACGATGGCGAGATAGTCGCCGCGCAGCCGCAGCACCGGAAAGCCGAGCAGCACGCCCCAGAACGATGCAAGAATACCGGCCAGCGGCAGGCAGACCCAGAATGAAAGCCCGAAATTGGTCGCCAGCAGCGCATAGGAATAAGCCCCGACGGCGTAAAACGCGACATAGCCGAGGTCGAGCAGACCGGCGAGGCCAACCACCACATTCAGCCCCCAGCCCAGCATCACATAGGTCAAAACCAGAATGCCGAGATCGAGGATGTAGCGCTGGTCGTAGAAAATCACCGGCACCAGAAGGGTGAAGGTCAACAGCAGCGGCGCGATTCCACGCCGCGCGACTGCAAGCATGCCTTGCACTCGCTTTGGGACGATCCTGATGGTCCCGACCGGGCCCCACCACTGCCGCAGCAATTCCATCACGATGCTGCCGCCGAACACGGCGGCGACCATGGCGGCGAGATCGCCAAACCGCGTCCAGTAAATCAGTTGTCCGGTGGGGCCCGCTTCGGTGCGGATACCGATCATCAGCGAAAACAGCACCAGCGCGACGAGCGCGGAGATCAGCGCCTTCTTCAGGATGAATGCGACGCCGGGCGCGCGCGATGCAAGACTTGGTTCGGACGCGGTTGCTGTCACGCTGGCGTCCGTCAAACTTTTTCAACTTCGGGCCGCCCCAAAAGGCCGGTCGGGAGGAAGATCAGCACGATGATCAGGATCGAGAACGCCGCGACGTCCTTGTATTCGACCGAGAAATAGGCCGACCAAAGCGTCTCGATCAGCCCGATCAAAAGCCCGCCCAGCATCGCGCCGGGCAGCGAGCCGATGCCGCCGAGCACGGCTGCGGTAAATGCCTTGATGCCGGCGACAAAGCCCATGTAGAAATCCACAAGGCCATAATACAACAGATACATCATGCCCGCGACCGCGGCGAGCGCTGCGCCGATCACGAAGGTCATGGAAATGGTGCGGTCGACATCGACCCCGAGCAGCGCCGCCATGGTCTGGTCCTGTTCGCAGGCGCGCATGTCGCGGCCCAGGCGGGTTCGCGCCACCAGCCAGGTGAAGATCGCGAGCAGCACGATGGTGGTGATGACGACAACGATCTGCACGTTGGACAGCCGCACCACGAATCCGCCCTGTTCAAACAGCGTATAGCCGCCGGTGATGATCGGCGGCACCGGCTTGACCCGGGCACCTTGCGCAATCTGCGAATAGTTGGACAGCACGAACGACATGCCGATCGCCGACAGCATCGGGGCGAGGCGGAACGAATGCCGCAGCGGCCGGTAGGCGATGCGCTCCACGGTCCAGCCGTAAAGTGCCGTGATCGCCATCGACACCAGAAGCACGATCAGCAGGATCACAGGAACCATGGTGAGGCCGATCGAGACCAGGATCAGAAACGAGATCAGCGCGATAAAGCCGCCGATCATGAAGATGTCGCCATGGGCGAAATTGATCATGCCGACGATGCCATAGACCATGGTGTAGCCGATGGCGATCAGGCCATAGATCGAGCCGAGGACAAGTCCGTTGATCAGTTGCTGGGCGAAATATTCCATGGTGCTGCCGTGCCCAAAAGCCCCTTCAAGGTTGCGCGTATTCCGCCGCGACCAAGTCTGAGCGATCCGCAGAGGTGATTGCGAAGCAAAACCGGTGCCGCTTTTGCCGAATACGCGGCGACGGCCCCGGCAGCCGGAACGTCGCGTCTTCAGGTTTTTCTAACAGCGGGAAGGGGGTGCGGCAACAGCGCCCGATGTGGCTCAAGGGCTTGTACAGAGGTCATTTTCAGTCCCCGGTTCCGGCCGCCATGCGCGCAACAAGCTATCGCCACGGCATGATCCCAATGGACCTGAAGTTCCCTTGCAACCAACTCCGGTTCCCCGGGTTGTCTCCCGCTAAGGTCCAACCAGGGAGATTCCCATGACCAACCAAAACCCGAATCCGGGCCAGCAGAACCAGAACCCGGGCCAGAAGCCCGGCCAGCAGCAGGGTGGCGGCGGCAGTAAGCCCGGCCAGCAGCAGCAGGATCCGAGCCGTCAGGGCCAGAACCCCAGCCCCGGCCAGAAGCCCGCCCGCTAGCAGGAACGGAACAAGGCGAGTGCACGCAAGCGACTGCAGGAAAGTCCCGCCGAAACAGGCTGTGTGGGAACGATTGGAGGCTCCGGTTTGACCGGGGCCTCTTTTGTTTCAGGCAGCCGCTGTCCTGATATTGATGGTTCGAAGGATGTTGTAGGCAAGGACTGACAGCGCCATCTC
>Ga0116129_1000771_pt1 | contig 19171 bp, 14 predicted proteins | sample June2015DPH_17_2_FD_89732 | JGI IMG/M metagenome (GOLD analysis project Ga0116129, IMG submission 89732) | Peatland microbial communities from SPRUCE experiment site at the Marcell Experimental Forest, Minnesota, USA - June2015DPH_17_10 | ecosystem: Environmental > Terrestrial > Soil > Wetlands...
TCGACGTTTCTGATCGGCTTCGGCGTCGGCCAATTCGTGATGGGACCGCTTTCAGACCGTTTCGGCTGGCGCCCGGTCCTGATCGACGGCATGGCGCTGTATTGCATCGCCAGCGTGCTCGCGGTTACGGCGTCGTCCTTCGAGACATTGCTGCTGGCGCGCGTGTTGCAGGGGCTCGGCACCTCCGCCACCCGTGTGATTGCGACGTCAATCGTTCGCGACTGCTATGCAGGCCGCCGCATGGCCAGTGTCATGTCGCTGGCGATGATGATATTCATTGCCGTGCCGGTGATCGCACCGTCGTTGGGTCAGGCGGTGATGTTGCTGACGCAGTGGCGCGGAATCTTCATCGTGCTGATGGTGTACGGAGTGCTTGCGCTGATCTGGAGCGCACTGCGGATGCCGGAGACCTTGCCGATGTCCGAGCGCAAGTCGCTGGCTATTCGCAATGTGCTCGGCGCCTTTCGTCAGACCGTGACCAACCGGCAAACCCTGGGTTATGCGGTGGCGGCCGGCGGCGTGCAGGGCTCGCTGTTCGCCTTCGTGTTCTCGTCGGAGCAGGTGTTCACCGAAATCTACGGGCTTGGGCATTATTTTCCGCTGGCGTTCGCGGCCATCGCCATCGGCGTGGCCGTCGCTGGCTTTCTCAATGCCCGTTTCGTTGGCCGCTTTGGCATGCGGGTGATTTCGCATGGTGCATTGGTCGGCTTCGTGGCGGTGGCCGGGATCATGCTGCTGGCGGTGGAAATGCACACGCTGCCTCTATCTCTGTTCATGGCGCTGGCAGCGTTGATGATGTTCGCGTTCGGGCTGATGTTCGCCAATTTCACATCGCTTGCAATGGAGCCACAGGGCCATATCGCCGGCACGGCTTCGTCGTTGTACGGATCAATCACGACGCTGATCGGAATCGGCATCGGCACCACGATCGGCCAGGACTACGACGGTACGCTCTTGCCGTTTGCGACCGGGTTTTTCCTCTGCACACTGACCTCCCTGGCGGTCGTGCTTGTGGTGGAAAACGGCCGGCTGTTCAAGCCGCACGGAACGCCAGTCTAGCGAACGACCCCGGATGCCTAAACAGGCCCTACGGCAGATACCGGCCATGTGTTCTGATGCCCGACGTGGAACATGTTCACTAACTGTCTCAATCTCGAACAGCGAATAACACCAAAGCGCCTAAGTGAAGGAGATACTGTTGGTTAAGGTTACAGACATGACCAGAAGTCCTGTAATCGTCAAACTGGGAGAATCTCATGTCACAAGTGATGCGTACGACAGGCGTGCACCACGCTGTTTTTGGACTGGCCTTAGCCAGCTTGGCGATAGCTTCGGTCGGCATTGCAAATGCCGGCGATTTTGATGCGCCAGCGTATAGACCCTACCCATACGGCGCGCCCGTTAACGAACGGATGATTGAGCGCGATGGAGTCTGCCGGATTTTTCACGAGCGACGGCTTGATCCGTACGGGCGCGAGACTATCCACCGCATTCAGATGTGTGATGAGGGCCCAATTTACTCGCCAAACAGGACGGCCGCTCCACAGGAGTACGGGTATAATCCACAGCGGTATTATGAACCTTCGTCGCCGGACTATGATTCGTATCCGCGCCCGCCTGCCGCGATTGGCTCGACTTACTACTACAACTAGAGACTCCGGCCAGACAAGCACCAGCGAGGCCACCTCAATGGCGGCCTCGTTCATCATTTTGTCGCGACGGCCTGGCCGGTCATATAGGGATTGTCGACAAGCATCATCACGGCTTTGCGACTTCGTCGGCCTTTCCAGATCGGCCTAATGGTATCCGGTTGACGAGGGTCTCTTCGTCCTTCATCACGTCCGTTTCCACAAGAGAGAAGGCGCGACCGCATTGACCGTAAATGCTTCCTTGACCAGGCGCGCTGCGTAACCGCGCGTCTTCAATGCCCGCTTTGGATGCGTTGTAGTGGGGTCCGATAGAGCCAGCTCCGCGAGCGGCACCTGAGGATATGTGACGATGCGTCCCCGCTTCCTTGGCGCATCATTGGCAAGACCGCTTGTGTGCACAGGAATACCGACTTCAAATTGACGGCGATGGTTTGATTCAGAGCCGAGATATTTCGCAAACTGAACGGCCGCTGCTATTTTTCGGTGCCAGGAAAAAGGTATCCGAGGCGCCACCCATCAAATTTATGCATGCAGTCTCCGTATCCGACGCTGCCAATGATTCGGCCGAAGTTGGACCTTCGTTTTTCCTATTGTGGCCACAAACCCTACTCAGAAAAGCGGCCACAACAGGGGAAAGTTTATGCGAGAACAACGAGTCTTGAAGCCAATTGAGGCTGACGATCAGCATCAAAAGCGGCTCGATCAGCTTTACGCAGAGCTTGCTGCATTCAACAAACGAATTGCAGAACTCGAGGAAGCCCACCCCGAGAAGCAAACAATCGAAAATCTTAAGGCCAGCGCAACGCTGCTTGCCCGACGAATTGATGAAGTTCGCTGCCTTGCTGCGACTAAACAATTAAGTGATTTGCTGAACAGATGAACGACAAATAAAGACGCAAATAAAGACGCCAGTGCTTCTTTTGGTCCACGCGGTCGATGGCTCGCGCAGAAACTTGCGAAAGAGTCTCGGCACGAACGAGGGCAGCCTTCGGCGACACCTGCGGAGTGAGGATCATCCTCCGTCATGCGATTCAACATTCAAAGATTCAAAGGAACGACTCCATGGATGATATTTCCCGACGTGCCCTGCTGGCGGCAACGGCTGCCGGTGGTGCTGTGGCGGTCGCGAATGCCGCCGGTGCGCAGGGCGCCGATACGATTCCTCAGCCCCAGCGGCCCGGTCACGGCGGTACCGATCCCGGTCCACGCAACCTGGCGCGCGACCGGCAAAACCCCGATTTGCTGGTCCCGCCCGCTACCGATCATGGCACGTTACCCAATCTGCGCTTCTCGTTTTCCGACTCTCACTTGCGGCAAGAGTCCGGCGGCTGGACCCGTCAAGTCACGACACGGGAGCTCGGCATTTCCAAGAATATCGCCGGGGTGAACATGCGCCTGAACGCCGGCGGCGTTCGCGAACTGCATTGGCATAAGGCCGCCGAATGGGCCTACATGCTTTATGGCACCGCGCGCATCACCGCGATCGATTCTCAGGGGAACAATTTTGTCGATGACGTCGGGGTCGGCGACCTCTGGTATTTTCCATCAGGCGTTCCGCATTCGATCCAGGGACTCAATCCGGATGGCTGTGAATTCCTTCTCGTCTTCGACGATGGCGACTTCGACGAAGACAACACTTTCCTCCTGAGCGATTGGTTCAAGCACACGCCGAATGACGTGCTTGCGAAGAACTTTGGTGTCTCAGGTTCTGCCTTCGGCCACGTCCCGGACCCGGGCGAACTCTATATATTTTCAAATGCTGCGCCGGGGGCTCTCGCGTCGGACAAAATCGCCGGAGCAAAACCAGTGCCGCAAAGCTTTAGCCACAGAATGATGGCGCAGGAGCCGATCAAGACCAAAAGTGGGACGGTGCGAATCACCGACACCCGCCTGTTCCCGGTTTCCAGGACGATCTCCGCGGCACTGGTGGAAGTTCAACCCGGTGGCATGCGCGAGATGCACTGGCATCCCAACGCCGATGAGTGGCAATATTATATTGAAGGACAAGCTCGAATGGGGGTGTTCGCGGCGTCGGGGCAGGCGCGCACCTTTGACTTTAGCGCTGGCGATGTTGGATACGTGCCTTTTGCGATGGGGCACTATGTTGAAAATACCGGGACTACGCCGTTGCGCTTTCTGGAGGTGTTTAATAGCAGCTATTATGCCGACGTCTCGCTAAGCCAGTGGTTGGCGCTGACGCCGCCCGAACTGGTGCAGGCGCATTTGAAGTTTGACCAGCAAACGTTGGCCGCTTTTCGCAAGGAAAAAGTTCCAGTAGTCCCAGGCTGATCCGCGAAGCCACTCGAAAAAATGCGTTTGCAGCCTCACTCGTTGGCGCCCCCGCCACTGAAACGGGATCATTTTGCCGAGATGGGTGGCGAGTGAATCGGCATGCGCCGTCGTTTCGCGTCAAAATCGTCGCGCAAACGCCGGTTCGCCACGAGCGCGCCGGCCAGGGCAGTCCAGCCCGTCTGGTGCGAAGCGCCGAGACCCTCGCCGGTATCACCGTGAAAGTATTCGTAGAACAGCAGCGAATCGCGCCATGCTCCGTCGCGTTGAAAGCGGGGATTTGATCCCAGCGCCGGCCGCCGGCCGTCGGTGTCGCGCAGGAAAAGTCTGAGCAATCGGCGCTCGAGTTCCTCGGCCACTTCTTCAAGGTTCGCCTGCGCACCAGATCCGGTGGGCAACTCAACTGTAAAGCAGTCGCCAAAGCTGGCATGCAGATGCCGCAACGACTCGATCGCGAGAAAATTGAGCGGAAGCCAAATCGGCCCACGCCAGTTTGAGTTGCCTCCGAACAGCGCCGTGCGTGACTCGCCCGGTTCGTAATCGAGACGGGCGACATGGCCGTCCAGATCGACAATAAGCGGATGTTCCCGATGGTAACGCGAGAGGGACCGCAGTCCATAAGGCGAAAGAAACTCGGCTTCGTCGAGCATGCAGGCCAACACTCGCCGTAAGCGCGACCTATCCACGAGCGATATCAGCCAAGGGCGATCGTCGGCCGGCAGCACGTGTAGAAAATCGCTGATGCCCGGTTTGTTTTCGATGTACCAGCGCGCGCGCTTTCGAAACATTGGGAGTTCGTCCCACAGCGACGCGTCCAAGTGTACCGCGGCGAACACCGGCAGCAACCCGACCATTGATCGCGCGCGCACCGTGAGCGAGGCGCCATCCGGCTTGCGCAGCCGGTCGTAGAAGAAGCCGTCCTGTTCGTCCCAGAGGTTACGCATGGCAGTCGCGATCAGCGCAAAGTGCTCGAGGAACTTCACGGCGACATCTTCGTAAGCGCCGTCGTGATTGGCGAGCCGCAGCGCCATTTCCAGCATGTTGAGGCAGAATTTCGCCATCCAGGCGGTGCTGTCGGACTGTTCCAGGACCTCGCCACCCGGGTGCATCTCCGAGCGGTCGAACGGGCCAATGTTGTCAAGTCCAAGAAAGCCGCCCTCGAACACGTTGTCGCCATATGCGTCTTTTCGATTTACCCACCAGGTGAAATTTATCAGCAGCTTGTGGAAGGCCCGCGCCAGAAAATCGAAATCGGTGCCGCCATCGATCTGGAACACCGCGAGCGTAGCCCACGCCTGCACCGGCGGATTGACGTCGCCGAAATTCCATTCATAGGCCGGAAGCTGGCCGTTCGGATGCATGTACCATTCACGCGCCAGCAACAGCAGTTGATGCTTTGCCGCCGACGGGTCGAGATGCGCCAGTACCACGCAATGGAAGGCGAGATCCCAGGATGCATACCAGGGATATTCCCATTTGTCGGGCATCGCGATGACGTCATGATTGCTGATATGACTCCACTGCGCGTTACGGCCGGATTTGCGTTGAGTTGGCGGTGGTACCGTATCGCCGTCGAGCCACCTAGCGACGTCGTAATGGTAGAACTGCTGGCTCCATACCATTCCCGCGAACGCCTGCCGCATCACCGCCGCTTCATCGTTACTCGCTCCGTCAGGGGTAAGCGTTGCGTAGTACTCGTCGGCTTCGCGGCTGCGATCGGCGTGGATTCGCTCGAAGCCGACGCCGAGGTCAGATGTATTGCCGGGAACGTCACGTGCCAGGCGAACTCGCAGTTCGACAGTCTCGCCGGCGGTAACCGTGAAGCGATACCAGCACGCCATCTTCGTGCCGTGCTCCGCCGGATTCACCGTCGCTGCGCCATGAAGGACATGGTCGTTGATGCCATCCTTGGGGTAGGGCGTCTGCTCGGCGGAGTCGCCATAGAGATACCGAGCATTGGTCTCGTTCTCACAGAACAGCAATGATGGAGGCTTGCCGGCCGGATCGAGCCCGGCAATAAGTCGCCACCGGCCCAGCAGTTCTTCTTCCGCGACCGCGCTAACAGTGCCACTTCCGTCACCAGCGGTCGTACGGAGGACCGGCCGCGCGATGCCCGTCTCCCATGACCATCGATTGCGGAACCACAGTGTCGGCAAAATGTGAAGCTCGGCGGAATCCGGTCCGGCGTTACGCGCGCTGATCCGCATACACACGTCGTCAGGCGAGGCTTTGGCGTAGTCTGCCGTAATTTGCCAGTAACGATCCCCCTCGAAAACGCCGGTATCGACCAGTTCGAATTCAGGTTCTTCCCTGTTGCGCTTTGCGTTCTCTTGCCGAAGCAGCGCGTAGGGGAACTCGGCCTGCGGGTAGTGGTAACGCCAGCGCAGCCACGAGCCTGTCGGTGTTGCGTCGCTGTACCACCAGTACTCCTTTGCATCCTCGCCATGATTTCCTTCGGGCCCGCTGAGGCCGAAGATGCGCTCCTTCAGGAACGGGTCGCGTCCATTCCAGAATGCCAGCGCAAAACATAGGCGTTGCGATCGATCACAAAGGCCGGCGAGGCCGTCCTCGTTCCAGCGATAGGCGCGCGAGCGCGCGTGTTCGTAAGGGAAATACTGCCATGCCCGACCGTCGGCGCTATAGTCCTCGCGCACCGTTCCCCAGGCGCGCTCGCTAACGTATGGCCCGATCGTTTTCCAGTTGCCGGGGGTATCCGGCGAGGAGTCCGCTAGCCGTGCGTGCTCCGCCGAAGCCGGTGGCTTTCGTTGCCCTGCGTCGTTCATGTCATGCAGCTTTCCGGTTCAGCAGCGACTTGACCGTCGCCATGACATTCTCGACGGTAAATCCGAACTCCCGTTGCAGAGCTTTCAGCGGCGCCGAAGCTCCAAAAGTGTGCATGCCAATGACCCGACCAGTAGTGCCGACGTAGCGCTCCCAGCCAAAGGTAGACGCTTGCTCGATAGCAACCCGGGTTGTGACATCGGGCGGCAGAACGGAATCCCGGTATTCCTGCGTCTCACGTTCGAAGATATCCCAGGAGGGCATTGAGACGATTCGCGAGCGAATACCGTCGGCGGCAAGCCTCTCATGGGCATCGATGGCGAGGCTGAGTTCGCTGCCGGTAGCAATCAAAATGATCTCCGGCTTGCCGTCCGCTGCGTCGGCGACAACGTAGGCACCGTGTGCAACGCCGGATGCGGCGGCGTATTTGCCGCGGTCGAGCGTCGGCAATGGTTGACGCGACAGCACCAGCAATGCCGGGCGATGACGAAGTTGCATGACATAGCGATAAGCCTCCACGACTTCATTGGCATCACCTGGCCGCAGCAACGTCAGACCTGGGATCGCCCGCAGCGACGCGAGATGCTCGACCGGCTGGTGGGTCGGACCGTCCTCGCCGTCGCCCATGGCATCATGCGTGAAGACGAAGATCACCGGCAACTCCATCAACGCAGCCAGCCGCATCGCTGGCCGAGCATAGTCGCTGAAGATCAGGAAGGTTGCGCCGTATGGCCGAAGCTTCGACAGCGCGAGGCCGTTCAGGATCGCCGCCATCGCATGCTCACGGATACCGAAGTGCAGATTCTTGCCGCCCGGTGTGGCGGCCTGAACATCACCCGCACCCTCATACGTCAATAGGGTCTTGGTCGAAGGGCCGAGATCGGCTGAACCGCCGATCAGCCAGGGCAAATTCTGCGCCAGAACGTTCAATACCTTGCCCGAAGCCTCCCGGCCGGCGATGCCTTTTGCATCCGCGGCGAAGACCGGCAGGTTGCGATCCCAACCTTCGGGAAGCTCGCGCCGCTGCATCTGGTCGATCTCGGTTGCCAGTTCCGGATATCTCAAGCGATAGGCAGCGAACAAATCTTGCCATTTGAGGTGAGCTTCAGCGCCGCGCCTTCCTACTCCGGCGGCGAAATGTTCGCGAACACCATCGGGAACCAGGAAACTCGCGTCCTCCGGCCAACCATAGGCGCGTTTGGTGAGTCTGACTTCCTCTACGCCGAGCGGCTCCCCATGCGCCGCAGCGGTATCATGGCGGTGTGGTGAGCCATAGCCGATATGGCTGTCGAGTATCACCAGCGTGGGGCGGCCCTTCGTATCGCGAAATTTTGCCAGGGCGTGTTCGATACTCGTGATATCGTTAGCGTCGGTGACGTGCAGTATGTTCCAGCCGTAGCCGGTGAAGCGGACGGCGACATCCTCGGTGAAGGCCAGTCGCGTGCTGCCTTCGATGGTGATGTGATTGTTGTCGTAAATCCAGCACAAATTATCGAGGGCGAGATGGCCCGCGAGCGAAGCGGCTTCCGAGCCGACGCCTTCCATCAGGCATCCGTCTCCACATACGGCATAGATATTGTAATCGAAAATGGCGAAGTCCGGCTTGTTGTAGCGCGCCGCGAGCCATCGCTGCGCCATCGCCATGCCGACGCTGGTCGCGATTCCCTGTCCGAGCGGACCGCTGGTGGTCTCCACGCCGGACACCAGGTGGTATTCGGGGTGCCCCGGCGCGTGGCTGCCGAACTGGCGAAAACGCTTGATATCGTCAAGGGTGACAGCCAGCCTGCCCAGCGTTTCGTACTCGGCGTTCACCGCCTGGGTGCCCGTGAGGTAGAGCACTGACCACAGCAACATCGACGCATGGCCGTTCGACAGTACGAAACGGTCGCGGCCGGGCCAGATCGGGTCCCGCGGATCGAAGCTCATCACGCGGTTCCAGAGTGTGTAGACAAGAGGCGCGAGCGCCATCGGCGCGCCGGGATGGCCCGAATTGGCGGCTTGTACCGCGTCAATCGACAGTGTGCGGATTGTGTTGATCGCGAGCTGGTCCAGTTCGGAATCTGTCATGGCTGTTTTCCTCCGGCGAGCAGGGCGTGCGCGGCGTCGGTGCTCGCTCGGGCAAACAGGATTGCAAGCGAGCGCGGGTGAACCGGATAGGCTGCCGGTGACACGATCGGGGCGTCTTCCAGCGAACAAATATCCTCGGGCGGCGCCAGAGACGTGTCGATACACCGCCGCCACGGTTCGTAAGCCGCGGTGAGCGGCGGAAGTGCGAATTCGAGCGGCTCCCAGTAGGCGTTGACGATAACATGCAACAGCAACTGGTCCCAGAGCAACGCAGAGGTTGCAGCGAGCGTGTGCGACTGTTCACTCCAGTCGGGAGAATTCAGCTTCACCCCGTGCCACTGGACAGGCCGCTCACGCAGCAATTCTTGCAGCGTCATGTCAAATCGTCCGGTAGGTAGATTCCGGTTGAGGCGGAACGCGATCAGCTGTTTCGTAAAGCGATGAACCTCGGCGTGCCGTTCGAGCAACGTCCAATCGAAGGAAAATAACTCGTCGTTCCGGCAATAGGCATTGTTGTTGCCGTGCTGGCTGCTCCGGACTTCGTCGCCCGCAAGCAGCATCGGCGTACCCACCGAGAGCAATGTCAGTGCAAGAAAATTCTTGGTCTGACGGGTGCGCAACTGCTCGATCGCAGGATCGTCAGCCGGTCCCTCGATGCCACAGTTCCAGCTGTAATTGTTGTCCGAACCGTCACGGTTTTGCTCGCCGTTAGCCTCGTTGTGTTTGGTGTTGTACGAAACCAGATCTTTCAAGGTAAATCCGTCGTGACAGGTGACGAAATTAACGCTCTGCTCCGGTTCACGCCGTTCCCGGGCGTATACGTCAGGACTGCCGGTCAGCCGATAGGCGAGGGCACGTACCATTCCGTTGTCGCTCTTCAGGAATGAGCGGACGTCGTCGCGGAATTTTCCGTTCCATTCCTTCCAGCTATCGCCCGCGAAGCTACCTAGCTCGTAGAGGCCGCCGGCGTCCCATGCTTCGGCAATCAGCTTGACGTTCGCCAATACCGGGTCGGTTTCGATGTCCCAGATCACCGGCGGGGCGGCCATGGGGCGGCCGTGCTCGTCGCGGGACAAAATCGCGGCAAGGTCGAACCGGAACCCGTCGACATGCATCTCGCTGACCCAATAGCGTAGACTATCAAGGATCATCCGGCGGACAATCGGCTCGTTGGCGTTGAGGGTGTTGCCGCATCCGGTGTAATCCGCATAGGTGGCTTTGTCGTCGCCGAGAATGTAATAGGTTTCGTTCGCGAGCCCACGAAGGCTGATCGTCGGGCCGTCCGGGCCGCCTTCGGTCGTATGGTTGTAGACGACGTCGAGAATGACCTCGATACCCGCGCGGTGCAGCGCCTTCACCATGTCGCGAAAATCGTCGAGCACTTCGGTCGGCGCATGGCGGGCGCTGTAGCCTGGATGCGGCGCGAAGAACGAAAGCGGCTGGTATCCCCAGTCGTTGGTCAGCCCCGCAGGAGCGTCCTGTTCGTCGAACGCGAACACCGGCAATAACTCCACGGCGGTCACGCCGAGATCCCTCAGATAGGGAATTTTGCGGACCAAACCTGCATAGGTGCCGCGCTCGGCGGTTGCCACACCGGAGCCAGGATGGCGTGTGAATCGGCCGACATGCATTTCGTAGATGACGGTTCGCTCGAACGGCCGGCGCGGGGGGGCATCGTCCTCCCAATCATACGCGCGGGGATCGACGACCACGCTTTTGAACGCGGTGGCGGCATTATCCCCCGGCAGGCACGCCGCCTGGCGGCTCCAGACCGTCGGCCGCGCGATGCACTTTCCGTAAGGGTCCAGCAGCAGCTTACTGGCGTCGAAACGCAGGCCGTTCGCCGGGTCGAGAAGTCCGTGGACGCGGAACCCGTAGATCTGACCCGGCGAGATGCCGGGAACGAAGACATGCCAGTAGTGGTAGGTCCGGTGGATCCGAGGGTCGAGTGCGATCACGCGCGCAGGCCTTGCGTCGTCAACATGATCGAACAGGGATAGCTCGACGCCGGTGCTGAGCTTGGAGAACACGCAAAAATTGGCGCCGCCGTCACCAAGTGTGGCCCCCAGCGGATAACTGCGACCTTGGGCGATGGGCTGGTCCATCTATGTCCCTCGCGTCCGTGATCCGGCCGCTGTCAGATCAGCAAGGGCGATGCGCTTTGCGTGGTCGAGGATCGGATATATCAGTGTCATGCGCCGGCGACTTTGGTACTCACCGGTCAGCCCGACGGTCGTGCCGGTAACCTGAAGATCCGGATCGCCCGGCGCCAGCGAGGCGGTATGCCCATCGGGCTCGCTCCAGGATACATCCTGTCCGGCGAGCGCATTCAACATGATCCACGGCGTATGACCGCCGCTAACGGACATCACGAAGCGCTGCCGTGCGGCAATCGCTGCGCGCGCTTCTCCGGCGATCAAGGCTGCCGCCTGTTCAGCAACCGCATCAGGATCGGCAAGCACCTCGATCTTCATGTCTCGCTCCGACCTACTGGACTATCGGGTCCTGCCAGCCGCCCGGCGGGACGACAGTCCGATCGACTTCGCTGGGGCCCCAGCTACCCGCTTCGTATTCGTAAACGGGTGTCGTCATTTTCAATACGGGGTCGACGATCCGCCACGCTTCTTCAACGTAGTCCTGTCGCGCAAATAGCGTGCGATCGCCGCTCATGGCGTCGCCGAGAACACGTTCATATGCATCCATCTCGTTTGCGCCCGGACGTCGGCTCGCCAGCAGCTCTATCTGTTGCCCGACTTCTCGCTCGTCTGCATCCATCACCGTCGTGCCGAGTGCGATGGCCATATCGGGGTTGATGCGAAACCGTAGATGGTTTGGGACGGCCGTGCAGTGGGGAAAGGTTCGCGGCGCCTGACGCAACCGTACGATCACTTCCGTGCAGGTGACGGGCAGCGATTTTCCGGCGCGGATATAGAATGGTACTCCTTGCCAGCGCCAGGAATCGATCTCCAGCCGCAGCGCGGCAAAGGTTTCGACCTGCGAGTTTGGCGCGACGCCGGGCTCTTGCCGGTAGCCGCGAAATTGTCCGCGGAGCAGGTCTTTATCCGCGATTGGTGGAATCGATTTCAGGACCTTGACCTTCTCGTCGCGCAGCGACTCGCTGTCAGATCGAGCTGGCGGCTCCATCGCCAGATTTGCCAACACCTGGAAAAGGTGATTTTGGATCACGTCGCGAATGGTGCCGGTTTGATCGTAGAACGCGCCGCGGCCTTGAACACCGAAATTCTCGGCCATGGTGATCTGCACGCTTTGCACGAACCTGCGGTTCCAGAACGACTCCAGAAACGCATTCGCGAAGCGGAAGAAGACCATGTTGTGGACGGGCCGCTTGCCGAGATAGTGGTCTATGCGGAAGATGTGATCTTCGTCGAACCTCGCTAGCAATATCCTGTTCAGGTCGTGCGCCGAGGCGAGATCGTGCCCGAAGGGTTTCTCGACGATGACGCGGGCGCCGTTGGTGCAATCGGCATTCGCCAGCTGTTCCACCACGGTTTCAAATAGCACGGGCGGGATGGCCAGGTAGTGTGCCGGCCGCTGTGCCGAGCCGAGCTGCTTGCGAATGGCGTCGAACGTGGCTCGGTCTGCATAGTCGCCGTCGACGTACTGCAAAAGCCCAGCCAGCTTGTCGAACGCTGCCGCGTCGAACCCGCCATGCTTTTCGAGACTGTCCCGTGCCCGGGCCTTGAGCTGTTCGAGTGTCCAGCCCGCCTTGGCGACGCCGATGACAGGCACGTCGAGATGACCGCGCTTAAGCATGGCCTGCAGCGAGGGAAAGATCTTCTTGTAGGCGAGATCGCCGGTCGCGCCGAAAAAGACCAATGCGTCGGATCGAGACTCGCTCATGGCGACCCCGATTTGTCGCCGCCAGATTTTTCCAGGTGTCCGCCGAACTCGTATCGCATCGCCGAAAGCAATTTGTTCTGAAAATCGGCTTCGCCGCGCGAACTGAAGCGCTCGTAAAGTGCGGTGGTCAGCACAGGGGCGGGGACGGCCTCGTCGATGGCCGCGGCAATAGTCCAGCGTCCTTCGCCGGAATCGGAGACGCGGCCCGCGAATTTGGCAAGCGCGGGATCTTCGAGCAGCGCAGTTGCGGTTAGATCGAGAAGCCAGGAAGCGACTACGCTTCCACGCCGCCAAACTTCAGCGATATTGGGAAGGTTCAAATCGTATTGATAATGTTCCGGGATCCGAAGCGGCGTCGTTTCGGCATCGACCGCATGAGATTTCTTGCCGACATTCGCTGCTCGTAGAATGCCGAGTCCCTCGGCATAGGCAGCCATCAGCCCGTACTCGATGCCGTTGTGAACCATCTTGACGAAATGGCCTGCGCCGCTGGGTCCGCAATGGAGGTAGCCCGATTCGGAGGTATCACCGGTGGACTTTTCCCGTCCTGGGGTACGTGGGATATCGCCGATGCCTGGGGCGAGGGTCTTGAAGATCGGATCCAGGCGCTGCACCGCCCAGTCCGGTCCTCCGATCATCATGCAGTAACCGCGCTCAAGACCCCAGACGCCGCCGCTGGTGCCAACATCAACATAGTGAATTCCCTTGAGAGCTATTTCCTTCGAGCGTCTTATGTCATCAATGTAGTAGGAATTTCCGCCGTCGATCAGGATGTCTCCCGTTTCCAGGAGCGGCAACAGATCGCGGATCGATTTGTCCACGACTGCCGCCGGCACCATCAGCCAGATCGCCCGAGGCTTCTCGAGCTTTTTCACCAAATCCGCCAGCGAGGAACTGCCTGCCGCCTTGTCCTTTACCAGTTCCGCCACTGCGTTCGGCGACATGTCAAAGACCACGCACTCGTGGCCGTGCTTGACCAACCTTCGCACCATGTTGGCGCCCATTCTGCCGAGGCCGATCATTCCGAGTTGCATGGTGACTCCTCCCAGAGATGTCTGATTGCTACGACGTCATTGGCCTATTGGTCTGCAGGTCTCGGGGAGCGTCGAAATCGACACTCATGACGACTTCTCCCTGAATTCGCGATACCGGCGGATCAGCGCATTGGTCGAACTGTCGTGACCGAATTTGGGCTCGTTTTCGCTGGTGAGTTCCGGGATGATGCGCTGCGCCAGCACCTTGCCAAGCTCTACGCCCCATTGATCGAATGAGTCGATGCCCCAAATCGTTCCTTGCGTGAAGACGCTGTGCTCGTACAGCGCGACCAGTTTGCCGAGTGCCGCGGGGGTAAGTTGCTCCAGCAGAATGGTATTGGAGGGACGATTCCCCTCGAACACGCGGTGTGGAACCAGCCAATCGGGCGAACCTTCCGTCTTCACCTCGTCGGCTGTTTTGCCGAAAGCGAGCGCTTCACCCTGCGCAAAGATGTTGGCGACCAACATGTCGTGTTGCTCGCCAAGTTGGTTGAGGGTCTTGTGAAAGCCGATGAAATCACAGGGAATGAGCCGAGTACCTTGATGGATGAGCTGGTAGAACGAGTGTTGACCGTTGGTTCCTGGTTCGCCCCAAAAGATCGGACCGGTGTCGTAGCCGACAGGCTGACCTTCAAGCGTGACGCGCTTGCCGTTGCTCTCCATCGTCAATTGCTGCAGATAGGCCGGGAACCGTTTCAGGTACTGCTCATAGGGCAGCACCGCAACCGTCTGCGCACCGAAGAAGTTATTGTACCAAATGGCAAGCAGCCCCATCAGAACCGGCAGGTTTCGCTCGAACGGCGTGGTGCGGAAATGCTCGTCCATCTCATGGAAGCCCCCGAGCATGGCGTGAAAATTGTTCGGGCCGATGCCAAGCATCGTCGAAAGCCCGATCGCGGAGTCCATGGAGTACCGTCCGCCGACCCAGTCCCAGAATCCGAACATGTTGGCGGTGTCGATGCCGAACTTTGCCACCTCCTGCGCATTAGTCGACACGGCCACGAAATGCCTGGCGATGGATTTCTCATCTGCTCCAAATCCTGCGAGCGACCAGTTGCGCGCGCTTTTTGCGTTGGTCATGGTTTCGAGCGTCGTGAAGGTTTTGGATGAGATAATAAAGAGGGTCTCCGCCGGATCGAGATCGCAGGTTGCCTCCACGAAATCGGTGCCATCTACATTGGAGATGAACCGGAACGTCATCGCGCGGTCGCTGTAATGCTTGAGCGCCTCGTAGGCCATCACCGGTCCGAGATCGGAGCCGCCGATACCGATGTTAATGACGTTGCGAATCTGTTTGCCGGTGTGTCCACGCCATACGCCGCCGCGAACCCGATTTGAGAAATCGCTCATTCGGTCAAGCACCGCGTGAACCGGCGGCACCACGTTCTCACCGTCGACCAAGATCGAGCGGTCCTTTGGCGTCCGCAGTGCGACGTGCAGGACCGCGCGCTTTTCGGAGGCGTTGATTTTTTCACCGCTGAACATCGCGTCGATCCGTGCGCGCAGCCCTGATTGTTGGGCGAGTTGCAACAGTAGAATCATTGTTTCATCGGTTACGCGGTTCTTGGAATAGTCGAGGTATATTCCGGCAGCCTCGATCGCTAGACGTTCGCCGCGCCTGGCGTCTGCTCCGAAGAGCTCGCGCAGATGTAGGCGCTCAATCTTTTGAAAATGCGCGGCGAGCGTCTTCCAGGCGGGACGTTCGGCAAGAGGTTCCGCGGCTACCGTCATCAACACACTCCTCTAACGCGCGACCGCGGATTGTGCAGGTTGTTTGCGCGAGTTAGCGCTCCGCTTCTCCGATAGCGATCCCTCCCACATGCGAAAGCCCCCCTTGAATGCGTTGGCGTTGTCGCCGAGCCGGCACAAGGGCGGCAGTGCCTTCAGTTTCTTGGCGTTGCCGCCCCCAAGAACGACATCTTCGGGCTGGAAAGCCGCGACCAGGCATTCGACCACGTCCTCGACGTGCTTTCGCCACTCCTTCTTGCCGAATTCTTCGAGACCGCGTATGCCGACATAGTCTTCGTAGGTCCGTTTCTTGTATGGAAGGTGCGCAAGTTCCATCGGTTGCATGACGCCGTCCACGATCAACGTCGAGCCGAGCCCGGTTCCAAGACCAAGGAACAACATTCTGCCGCCCCGGTAGCTGCCGAGCGCCTGCATTGCGGCATCATTAACGACCTTCGCCGGCAATTTGAAAGCAGCAGCGAAGTCGAAACCCATCCAGCCTTTTCCCAGATTATGCGGTTCGGCCATCGGTCGGTCATGCACGACCGGGCCGGGATAGCCGACCGACACCGCATCATACTTCCAGCCGTTGGCGAGATTTTTAACGTCGGAGACCATCTGGCGCGCCGTTATTGACGGTCCGGATTCAATCTCCCGCTTCTCCTTCTCGCCGGTGGCAAGGATCTTGATGTGGGTCCCGCCAACGTCGATAACCAATATGTTCATTGAACCGTCTCCTTGAACCGGCTTTTTAGCTCGCCTTTTTGAGCAATTCGCTTTTGGCGGAAATCACGCCCATCAGTTCGTTCCAGGATTTGACGAACGACTTGGCGGCGTCATCCTGCAATCGCGCGGCCAGGGCATCGATGTCAACGCCGGCTTGTTTGAACTGCGCCAACACCTCTTCGCAGTCGCCGCCGTCAGCCGGTAACGCATCTCCAACGTCGCCATGATCGGCGAACGCCTTCACCGTTGCTTCCGGCATCGTATTGACCGTCAGCGGTGCGGCCAACGCCTTGATGTACAGGACATCAGACGCAGCCGAATCCTTGGTTCCGGTGCTCGCCCATAGCAGGCGCTGTGGCCGCGCGCCCTCGTTATAAATACGTTGCAAACGCGGCGAGCCGAGGAGTTCGCGGGATGCCTTGTAGGTTCGCTTGGCGATGGCAATGCCGAGCCGGTTGCGCAGGGACTGCGGCACCTTGCCCGCAACGGCGGAATCCCAACGGCTCACGAACAGCGAAGCGACCGATCCGACATCAGGATTAAGGCCGGCCGCGATGCGCCGCTCGATGCCGCGCTGGTAAGCTTCGGCCGCGGCGACGTAATGTTCAGGGCTGAATAGCAGGGTCACATTCACCGGCACGCCGGCGAAAATCGATTCCTCGATCGCGGGCAAGCCTTCCTTCGTTCCGGGTATCTTGATGAAAAGGTTCGGACGCTTCGCTCGATCGTGGAGCTCCTTTGCTGCGGTAGCGGTACTCGTCGGATCATAGGCAAGTAGCGGCGATACTTCGAGCGACACCCATCCGTCGACGCCATTAGTCCGGTTCCAAACTGGTCGAAACATGTCGGCTGCCTGGGCCAGGTCCTCAATCGCAAGTTCGAAGAACAATGTCTCGCCAGACTTCCCCGCCTTGAGTTTGTCGCGAATTGCGGAATCGTAACCGGAGCTGTTCTTGATGGCCTGATCGAAGATCGTCGGGTTCGAGGTGAGTCCCGTGAGCGACAGGTCTTCGATATAGCGCTTCAGCGTGCCGCTGGTCAGCAGGTCGCGGGTGATGTTGTCGAGCCAGACGCTCTGTCCAAGTTCGTGGAGTTTTTGTGTGGCTTTCATCGCTTCACCTCCGCATAGCTTCGAGTTGAGGGCGCACGGCAAGCAGGCGATCGAGATCACAGTCGAGCAAGTCGCCAATCCGATCTACCACCACGTCCGGCATAGCGAAGGAGGCGAGGGATTTCGCGTCGTGCGCATATTGTCCCTGTCGGGGAAACACGGTCGTCACGCGGTTGCCCCAGGCGCCTTTGATTGCGGCGAGGATTCGCGGCTTGTCATCCACCAGGACGTAATGCAGGGCCGGGTAGCGTGCCTCGACGTCATCAAGCGCAAGTTCCTTGTGGATGTAGATCAGCACCTGTGAATTGACTGCCTCCGAGAGACCGGAACGCTCCACCTTGCGCGGTTGAAAGACGACATCGCCGTCGGTGAGAAGGACGGTCGGACCCCATTTACGCAGTTGCGCAAGCACATCCAGCGATCCCGGATACAGACGATTTGCAAAAGGGTAGTCGACCAGGAAGGATGACATGGACAACAACTGCATGTCCTGTGGATGTTCGACGCGGTAGCGCTGCAGCGCGCCAAGGTAATCCCGGTACCCGAGTTCGACGAATAAGTCCTCAAGAATTGCCCAGTACCGATCGCGGCAGGCGGCACCGTAGTCGCGCTCGAGGTGTGACTTGATGTCGGCCTGGATGTGGTCGTTGTCGAGAAGCGTGTTGTCGACATCGACCAGGAAAACGACATGGTTCCTCGTGCTCATTGTTATGCGACTCCCTACCATTTTCTCCGCGTACGGCGCTGAACCGACAGGGGCATGTTTCAAGACCGTCTTTCTTCAACGGGCACTTCCATGCCCTGACGCGCAAAGCCCATTGCGAAACGCTCTTCGACATGCCGGGCATCGTTCCACAGCCGGATCGCCGGTTCGGACCGGTCGTGTTCGTATCCAAGCATGCTCAGGCTAGCCGTATCGAGCATGAAATATCTTCCGGCCCCCGCATCTAGACCTAACCAGCGTGCCGCCAAAACTCGGAGAAAATGTCCGCTGGAAAACAACAAGACATTCCCCGAGATGGTACGAACGCGCCCCACTATGCGGTCGGCCCGAGCGCCAACCAGATCTGGGGTTTCACCGCCCGGACAGCCGTCGCGGAACAATTGCCATTGCGGGCGCCGTTCGTGAATTTCACGGGTGCGAAGCCCCTCGTATTGGCCATAATCCCATTCCACGAGATCGTGATCGATTTCTGCTTCGTCGCCAAAACCAGCGAGCTCACAAGTTCGGATGGCGCGCTTCAGCGGGCTGGTGAACACATTGGCGAAAACAACGCCCTTGAGGCGAAGGGCAAGAGCGCGTGCGTTGCGTTCACCGCATTCGGTGAGAGGGAGATCTGTAAGGCCTGTGTGTTGGCCCGAGAGGCTCCAAGCCGTCTCACCGTGCCGCGCAAGGTAAATGATCGGAAGGACGCAGCCCATGGTCTCGTCCCTTCTGTTTCGCCCTCCCGGCCTACATGTTCGGAAGAACCAAAAATGGAACGTCTTGTTCTTCAACCAGTCGTATCAACCAACCAGTCGTATCGACGACGTCGTATTGCGGCCTCGCCGCGTAAACCGTCGCAACGAAGTGTAACGCGGGCTCTCAAAAGAAGCAACGGCTGGACTTCTGATGGTGCGACATTCAGTCACGACAGCAGTCGCTTCCTGGGAAATCAAACCCATCCGAAAGGCCGAAACTTCCGTGGTTGTCATCTAAGATTGCGGCTTAGGATTTCAGAGTTCGCTGAGTTTATCGAGCTGGCCCCGTGCTTCGCGCCCGCGCGTGCCGCGCCGACCAGATCTTCGAGGATGACAGGCGCGCGCTCCTGCCGGGATCCAGCGCTGAGGTCAGCGATTGCCAGCTTGCTTAAATCTTCCTCAACCTACGTCTTTGTTCGGCTTGAGAGGCATGGAAAACGGCCTCGAAGAAGCGTTTTGCGGAA
>Ga0116129_1000773_pt1 | contig 19129 bp, 16 predicted proteins | sample June2015DPH_17_2_FD_89732 | JGI IMG/M metagenome (GOLD analysis project Ga0116129, IMG submission 89732) | Peatland microbial communities from SPRUCE experiment site at the Marcell Experimental Forest, Minnesota, USA - June2015DPH_17_10 | ecosystem: Environmental > Terrestrial > Soil > Wetlands...
GCGCGCCAGTAAGTCGCTGGCCTGAATCCCTTATCGCCTCAGCCTTGTGGGCTTTGTAGCTGGCTCCAACCCTGCGCGGGGGCTGTAGTTAGCGGAGCTCCGCCAACCGAAACAGGTCCCGTCGGTTTCAGCGATCGAGCTATCCTTTTGCGCGCCACTCCGGATAGCCGGGCGCGAGCGCGTCCTTTTGGAATGGAGGACGTTGTCTCCGGCGCCACCGCGTTTTGTAGCGCATCGACCTTCGCTATCAGCGTCGAAAGCTGGGCAGATATCTTCTTCACATCAGACTGCTCGTCCGTCAGGCTCAGTCTCAGGGTATCAAGCGTAGCTGTATCCTTCTGAAGCAGAGCTGTGTTTTGTTGCAATGAGGAGCCACTGTCCTGCAGCGCCGCAGCGTGTTGCTGCTGGGCTGACTGAATATCCTTCAAAGCCGCGACAACCGACTCGGGTATTGGCGCTGAAGCTCGCTCATTCGGAAGCAGTTCGGCGACGTAACCGCTGACGTCTGGCAAAGCAAAATCGGAGGGCGACATTGTATAGACGGCCGCGGTAGCATTTAAGCCCAAAGCAAATACCGACAGCGCCAAAATCGACTTTCGGCTGGACTTCTTGCTCGGCAGTGCGGACTCGAGTTCCTTCTCGTCCGACTCGGTTTGGATCTGCGTTTCCGATGTCTTGGTCACCTGCATCGACCTCAAATGAGTGAACAGAAGAGAGCCGCGCAGAATCGTCGATGCGACGGCTCCCTTCGCGTTGCCCACTAAAACTGAGGTAGATCATGCGCTGATCGGATTAATTCCCGGTTAGCGCCTCAATCTGCTGGCATGCGTTGCCAGGCACCGGCAGTTACGCTCCCGGTGTGATCTGCGCCCGCGCTTCATTGCCGAAGCAGCCGTCGGATATCGCCCGCAACGGGGGCTGATCCTTCACCCGCGGTCGACGCTCAAGGGTCCCGCGCCTCGCGCGAGGACGAACAGGGCGCCGCCGGCGAGCCCGATGTCCTTCCAGAAATGGATGAACTGGCCCCAGCGTGCGTTGGCGTCGCCGGTGATCGACCAGTAGGGATGGCCGATCACCGCGGCACCGAGATTGAAGAGCACCAGCAGCAGGGCGAACTCGCGGGTGCGGAAGCCGAGGACCAGCGCGGCTCCGCCCGCGACCTCGATGGTCGCCGTCAGCATCGCCCAAACATCCACCGGACCGGGCAGGCCCGTCATGAAATGAGTAACCAGCGTCAGGTCCAGCCAATGATTGATCCCCGACATCAGATAAAGCGATCCGATGCAGACCCGGCCCAGCAACAGGACCAGCGGCTCGTTACGCAGAACCAGGGAATCAATAACCCGCAACGCCATGATGCTCACTCCGAACTTACTCTTGGTCCGGCCTTTTAGTGTACGGAGAGAGCCCAGGCAACACCGACAACAAACACGACTCCGGCAACCACAATCAACCCGGCCGGTCCAGTAAGGTACGCCGGCGCTAAACGGCGACAGCACCGCCGCGAGCAAGGGGCCGAGCACGCACGCCAACGCTTGCTGGGACCGGTTCGCACCCTGCGCCAGCCCCTGCGCGTCGACAGATGTCCATGATACGGTCGGCGCCGGCAACGGACTTACGCTCACCGCCGAGGGCCATTTGTCAGGAGATTCGGGCTCCGGGATTTACGATCAATCCGACGGCTGTTCAGGACTGGATCGAAAGTTCGCATCAGAGGTTGCTGCAATATCATGCGAACTTCGGAATCGGAGCTCTAGTCACGCCTAGCGCAACCGGTCCAATCACCAGACGTTGTTGCCGAAGCCGCCGAAGCCGCCAAAAAAGATGCCTGGCCGCTGCTGGGCGACCAGCATCCTCGGCGGTCCGACATAATTCTTCGCCACCGATTTTCGTTTCCGTTTTGGCTCTGGGTTCCGAAGCTCGTTCGGATTGGGGCGCAACTGGGCGTACGCCTCCCGTGCCTGGCCCTTCGAAGGCTGAGCTACAGCGGTTTTCTGGGGCGGAGGCGCTTCCGCCACAGCGGCGACGGGCGCTGGAGAAGGCGTGATGGTGGGGCGCGAGGTATCGAAGACGACACGCTCCGGCCATTTCGTGTCGGAATGAATACGTATGACGGAACGATCAACGGTCGATTGGGAACCCCCGGCTACCGGCAGGCTCGGCAGACAGGCATTGGCAATCAACAGAAGCGCAAGCAACGCGCCACCGACGAAGGTAAAATAGCGCATCAGCGGCATTTCAGTTGTGCTCCATCCAGGACGGCAACTCCCGGTACCCCGGCTCAACCGGCGATTACATTATTTGTTCCTGGCTACGCGAAAAGGTTCAGCGGGACGACGCCGGTTCGGCTCATTCGGCGCCGACCCGAAGCCAATTTAAATTAAATATGGCTCGCCGCGATCGGCGAGCACTTTGCCTTGGCGGCGTTCACATTAACGAAACCGACATGCAGTCGCACGAAGGTTTTTCGGCTCTTCATGTTGATGACATCAGGTATCACGCGCGAACGATCGGTCAGATGGCTGCCATCCGACCGCAAGAAGGCGCAAGCGATACCGACATCCTTGACGGCGTAACCGTTGTCGTTTCGAAGCGTCATCGTCACGAACGCATTGGAGCCCAAGCCTCCCCTGCGCCAGGACTGCGACGATATCGTCAAGCGATCGACAGGCGCAGGCTGCCCCGGCACGATCACCTCGGAGGTCGCGGGATCGAATGAAGGCTCCTTGGCCAAACCAACCGTCAAACTGCCAGCGCCTGGCTTCACCTGAGCGACGGCCACATGCATCGGCCCGGCTATTGCCGGCTCTCGGGCACGACTCAACAGTAACCACCCCACCGCTGTTACGATCACGGCGATCGGCAGCCAAGCAACCGCTGTCCGGAGATGGTTTGCGGACACGTCACCAGTATGATCTGAATGACTTCCCCAGCCAAGGTTGACATGCTCGGAGATTCCGGTCGAATCGATATTGAGAAATCCATCGGTCATGGTCGCGCCATCCCGGGACAAATGGGTCGGCATTCCTCGCCGACATCCCAATTCGCGACCCCCTAAATTGGTTCCGTTGAGCGAAACAACGTCAGGTAAAAGGCCCGCTTGACGCCGCCACCTAGGGGGATAGCCACGCCCTTCCCTCACCGCTAAAGTTCGCCGTGCGATCGAAGCCTCGAAATTCCTTCAAACCGCCAGGCGCGGTGCGAAAATCATCATCTGGAGAAGAAGCATGCCGGTAGTGACCTGGGACCACGTTCATCTGCGCAGTCCCGATCCGGAAGCAACCGCAGCCTGGCTTGAAGATGTTCTCGGCGGCGAGATCATCCGCAGCGCCGGCCGCATTGACGTCAAACTCGGCGGCGCCATGGTCTTTATCGCCCCTGTCACATCAGGCGACGGCGTCCATACGCCCCCGGTCACGCCCTATCAGGGGCTCGATCACTTCGGGTTAGCAGTCAAGGACATCGACGCCGTCGCCGCCGAGATCAAGGCCAAGGGCGTCGAATTCACCAAGGAGCCCCACACCATTCGGCCGGGCACACGCATCTGCTTCATCCGCGGGCCCCAAGGCATTTCGATCGAATTGCTTGAGCGCGACAAGAAATACGCCTGAAGCCGCCGTCGGGAAGACTGAACAATGGTCAACCTGCCGCGTTGACGGCCGATGCCGCGCTTTGGCATAACCAAACGGTTAAATGGGGTCCGGCGCCGATAAAACCATGAAAAATGGGCTTTACTCGATCCATGTCGTCCTTCAGGACGGCCGCTCCGGCAAGGGCAGCGGCGTCGTCCTGTTTCAGGATGGCAGGATCCTTGGCGGCGACGCGTTCCTGTTCTATGTCGGCAGCTACATGGTGAAGGAAAATACCTTCAAGGGCGAGATTTTAGTCCAGCGCCACACGCCGAGCCCTGACATGACCCCCCTGTTCGGCGGCCCGGATCCGGTCGGCATCGGCGTCTCCGGCACGTTCACCGACACGGCTGCCGAAATGAGCGGCACGGCGCTGGTCGGCAAGGCCAGCCAGATATTCAAGGCCACGCTGCGCAAGCTCGTCCAGACCGACTGAACCGTCTTCAGGTTCACCCCGATCGAAGACTATTCCGCGGCCAGCTCAAGCGGCGCCACGCGTGGTAACACCATATAAACACGGGTGCCACGTCCTGGCTCCGAATCCAGATCAAGCCGGCCGCCGAGGCGGCTCGTGACGATGCTGTAGACAATATGAAGTCCAAGCCCCGTGCCGCCCTGATCGCGGCGGGTCGTGAAAAATGGGTCGAACGCCCGTCGCCGTACATCCAGGCTCATGCCGCAGCCGTCATCGGCAAAGATGATTTCGACGCGATCGTTGCCTGCGGCCCGCACCTTGATATCGACCGTGCCTGCCCGGCCATCCGGAAACGCATGCGCCACGGAATTCAGGAACAGGTTGGTGAGCACCTGACCATACGGGCCGGGGTAGGAGTTCATGATGAGGTTGGGTTCGCACTCGACGTTAAGCGTCAGGCGATGCTTGCGCAGGCCGGGCCGCAAGCTCAACACCACCTGCTCGGTGAGATCGCCGAGGTCGAAGGTCCGCTGGTCCGAGTAATTGCGGTCGGCGGCGACCTGCTTGAACGACGTGATCAGTTCTGCCGCGCGGTTGAGGTTGGCCACAAGCTGGGAAGACGCATCGCGGCTCGCATCGAGAAAGTCGGTCAGACTGGAGCGCCTGATGGCGCCGCGCGCAACTTCGGCGGCAAACAGCGCGGTCTTGCGCTCCAGCGAAGAGGCAACCGTCAGGCTGATGCCGACGGGATTGTTGACCTCATGCGCGACCCCCGCAACGAGACGGCCGAGCGCTGCAAGCTTTTCGGCCTCGATCAACGAGTTCTGGGTCTCGCGCAGATTGCGTAACGCCGCTTCCGCGGCATCCTTGGCCTCACGCATCTCCTGCTCGCCGCGCTTGCGTTCACCGATGTCGAGCGCCACCGTCACGATGCTTTCCACGTCACCATCGGCATCCAGTAGCGGCAGTTTGTTCACCAGCCAGTGCCGAAGATTGCCGGAAGAATCCGGGTATTCATCCTCGTAAAATCCGAGCTCCTTGCCCGTCTCCAGCACCCGCCGGTCGTTTTCGGAGGGCTTTTGCGCACCATAACGCCACATCAGGTCCGACGTCGTTCGGCCGATGGCCTCATGAGGCTCGATCCCGAAAATACCGGCCATATAGCGGTTCATCAGCACGTAATGGAGTTGCTTGTTCTTGACGTTGATCACGGCGGGAACGGTATCGATCACGAGCTGCAACAGCCGCCTGCCTTCGGCGATCGCCTCTTCGGCGCGCCTCTGGTCGGTGATGTCGCGCACGGTCCCTTCATAACGAACGATTTCACCGCCCTCACCGCGAATGGCGGTCGCGCTGTCGGAGAGCCACAAAATCGACCCGTCGCGTCGCCGCACCTGATACTCGAATTCGCGCACTATGCCGTCGCGCTGCATCAGTTCTTGATACTGCACGCGCGCTTGGGGATCGACATAAACACCCTGGGAAACGTTATGGATGCCGCGAATAAGCTCCTCCGGCGATCCATAGAGCATCATCCGCGCCAGCGCGGGGTTGGCGTTGAGAATTTCCCCGCCCGGCGTTGTCACGTAGATGCCGTCGACTGAGCCTTCGAACAGCTTGCGATAGCTCTCTTCGGCCAGGCGCTGTTCGGCAAGAGCCCGGATCGCGGCCTCGCGTGCCGCGTCCGCGTCAACCAGCGAGCGGCGGAACACTTCGGCGGCGCGCGCGATGTCACCGATCTCGTTGTGCACCCCGGTGGCCGGAATGGACGTATTCTTCTCGCCACCGGCCAGCGCACGGATGGCCCTTGCGATGGCCTTGAGCGGACGCACCGTCTGGCGCACCACGAACAAAGCAGCCGCGAGGCCGATCAGCACGCCCGCGATGCCAAGAAGAATGCTTTGCCACTTGTCGCTGGCAAGCGTCCGGGCGAAGTCACGGGCCAGCACCCGCCCCCGCCGATCACCAAGGTCGCGCAATAAATCGGTCACCCGGCCGATCATCTGCCCCTCGCTCCCCAGCACGTCCCGATCGAGCTGGGCGATCTGGCCTTCCGTGCCGGAAAGCGAAACGACCGCATCGGCGTAGGCATCGGTTGCGGCGCGAAGCGTTGGATCGTCGATCGAAATCGACCTCATGACACTGGCCGACTGCGCGGCTGCATTCGGATCGTGCGCCAACAGGGCCGCCGCGAGCTGGTTCTGCGCACTGAACAATTGACGCAATATGGAGTGGTCTGGATCGGGAATTTCCGATACCGCCTGCTCGAACCGGGCACGAACGGGCGGCAAGGCTGCGACGAGTTCGGCGCGGCGCTTGATCAGCGTGGTGATCCGCTCGATCCCATCGCGGTAGTTGGCCAGACGCAGGCTAACGCCATCGATCATTTCTTGCTGTTCGGGAGCGAGTTGCAGGCGCGTATTCTTCAGCAAGGCGCTCAATGACGCGGTGGCTTCCCCAACCCGGTCAGACGGCGCCGCCGGATCGGTAACGAGGTCCCGTGCGGCCAGCCGCAATTCCTTGGTGCGACGGTCGATCTCCTCGGCAGCTTCGCCCAGGCTTCGCAAGTGTTGCAATTCGGCAAAGGTCGCGCTGACATAGTGGATGGCGACGACGCTGGCGATGCTCGTCATGGCGATCATGGCCAGCAAAAGGGCGAAGCTGCCAAACGTCAGCTGCCCGATCGAAAATGAAACCGACCGTATCCGTCGAACAATGGCGGCAAAGGTTCGCAGCATCGGCAACCTGCGCGGTAAACGTCCTCTTATACGACGATTTACCGTTTCGGAGGAAACCGGAGGGGCTGCGGCGCGCTGCCGCGTCCCCTTCACATCTCGAAAAATTCGCCGTCGTAGCCGGCCTCGAGCGGAATGCGCAGTTGGCGGCCGCCATTCAGCGTCGTCAGCACGGGCATTACGCTGACGACGGGTTTTCCCCTCGCCTCGTCGAGCGCCGCTTTCACGTTCGGCTGTTTGCCGAGCTTGATCAGGTTGCGCGTGGTGGGAAACGGCAATTTGAACCGTCCGCTCTCGCCACCCGCAATCGCCTCCCGCGGCGACAGCCAGAGCGAATCGGTGGATTCCCGGCCGTCATGCGCGCCGAGTTGTTCGGGCGGTGCTGCGGCCAGAAAGAACCAGGTGTCGAACCGCTTCGGCATGCCTTCCGGCGTGATCCAATGCGCGTAAGCCACGAGTTCATCGAGGGCGAGCACCATGCCGGTGTCGGCAAGCACGTCGAGAAACGTGATCTTCCGCTCCGCCAGCGCCAAGCGGTGGCTGGCCGCGATGCCCGCTGCCTGTTTCGCCGGGACGAGATCCTTCGAACCGCGCGGGCGCGCGAGCAGGATGCCGCTCTCCTCAAACGTCTCCCGGATCGCGGCAATCCGGAAACTTAACGCTGCGGCGTCATACCCCTCGCCGCCCGTGTAGAGTTCAGGCCTTGCGATAATCTCGCGATCGCTGGCATCGACGCTGCCGCCGGGAAACACCAGCGCGCCCGATGAGAACTCGATCTCATGATGGCGCACCATCATGAACACCTCGATCTCCTCGCGACCCTTGTCGTCGGGCCGTTCAGCGCTGTCACGCAGCAGCAGGATCGTCGAGGCCGGGCGCGCGGTGGCCGCTTCTGCCACGAAAATCAGCCCGCGGCGCTGGATTGCGGCTGCAGGTTGGCGCGGCGATCGACCCGCGCCACCCGCGACAGCAGGTAATCCACTTCCGCTTTGGCCATCGCCGTGATGCTCGAGCCGGGCTTGCGTTGCGCACTGGAGGCAATGATGCCGCGCTTTTGCAGCACGTATTTTCGGACCGCCAGGCCGATGGCCGGTTGCTGCTCGTAGCGGATCAGCGGCAGATGCGCGTCAAACAGATCATGCGCGGCATCGCGGCGACCTTCCTTCGACAGACGGACGACGTCGATCAGCATTTCCGGGAAGGCATAGCCGGTCATCGCGCCATCAGCGCCGCGCTCCATCTCGAAATCGAGGAACAGCGCACCGTTGCCGGTCAGGATCGAGAGCGGACGCAGCGAGCCGTCCTTCTGGAAGCCGCGCAACGCGGAGATTTTCTCCAGCCCCGGCCAGTCCTCATGCTTGAGCATCACGCAGGAGGGATTGTCCATGATGATCTTGCGGATCACCGCTGGCGTAAACACCACCGACAGGGTCAGCGGATAATCCTGCAACACCCAGGGAATATCGGTCCCGATCGCTTCCACCGCCTGCTTGAAATAGCCGGTGATCTGGTCATCGGTGCGCAAGGTCGGTGGCGGCGCGATCATCACGCCGGCCGCGCCCGCATCCATCGAGGCGCGCGCCAGCGAACGCATGGCGGCAAATCCCGGCGCCGAGACCCCGACGATGATCTGCATGTTCTTGGCTCGCTTCACGAAGCGCTTGGCGATTTCTTCAGCCTCCGCGCCGTCGAGCTTGGGCGCTTCCCCCATGATGCCGAGCACGGTGATGCCGTCGCAGCCGATCTCGCCATAGAAATCGGTCAGCCGGTCGATCGATTTCTCATCGATCCGACCGTCGTCATGGAATGGCGTCGGCGCAATCGCAAAGGTGCCTTTGGCCTCGTGGGTGAGTTTTGTCATTGTTGCCTTTTTCCTTTTTCGTTAAGTCCGGCGTGCTGATTTCCTGATCTCTTCCTCCGAGAAGAAAATCTCGCTCGCATGGGTCACGATATCCTCAGGCCTCCATCCCGTAAACGGCGGCTTCCAGCCTTCCATTTCCATCATCCGCATTTCGCGCACGCCGCGCGGGCCGGAAACCCCTAACACCTTGCCGGTCTGGTCGCCCGAGAGGTCGCTGACCATGTACAGCACGGCCGGCGCGATGCCATCAGGTCCCAGCGCCATGCCGGGATTTTCCTTATAGCGCGGCAGATCCTCGGTCATGCGCGTCAGCGCGCCCGGCGCCAGCGTCCAGACCCGGATGTTGTATTTGCGGCCCTCGATCGCGAGCACATTCGACAGGCCCCAGATCCCGCCCTTGGCCGCGCCGTAATTATATTGGCCGAAGTTGCCGATCAGGCCCGAGGTCGAGGACGTGTTGACGATGACCCCGCCGCCATTCTCGCGCATCCACCGGAACACAGGTTGCGTGGTGCAGAAGGTGCCTTTCAGATGCACCTTGAGCACCTTGTCGAAGGCTGCCTCGGTCGCTTTCGCAAAAGTCTGGTCGAGCAGGATGCCGGCATTGTTGACGAGGATATCGGCGCGGCCGAAATGCTTGATCGCGTCGTCGAACACCGATTGGCCGCCGGCCATGGTCGAAATGTCGGCGCCATTGGCGACAGCGCGACCGCCCTCCGCCTTGATCGCCTCGACGACCTTTTGCGCCATCGAGAGGTCGGAGCCGGAACCATCGCGGGGGCCGCCGAGGTCATTGACCACGACGGCTGCGCCCTCGCGCGCAAACAGCTTGGCGTAGGCTTCGCCAAGTCCGCCGCCCGCGCCGGTGATCAGCGCCACCTTGCCGTCGAGTAGTGCCATGGTCGTATCTCCCTACCTGTCTTCATGTCCCGGACGCGATGCAGCGTGAAACGCTGCTTCGCAGAGCCGGGACCAACTACACCGGGTAAATAGGCCCCGGATCACTTGTGCGGTGGATTTGACATTCGCTCAGATCCTGCCGCGAGTTATCAAGGCGAATGTCAAATCCAAAACCGCACAACAGTCCATATTTGCTAGTGTCCCTTTGGTCCCGACATTCGTAAACGAACCCTCCGCAACAGAATACGAATGTCAGGACCGGGTCACTAGCGCACCGCTTGCGCGCTGCGCTGCGTCCGGCGCACGAGACCTTCTATCCCAACACCGTCTTGCCGCTGCGGATCACGACGGCCTCGCGCGCCTTCACCCGCGCCTCGAATGAGATCACATTGCCGTCCTTCCACAGGTCGAGCGTCACGGTTTCGCCGGGATAGACCGGCGAGGAGAACCGCGCGGCGTGCTGTCTGAAGGCATTGGGATCGTAATCGGCGTAGGTCTGCAAAATGCCGCGGCAGGTGATGCCGAAGGTGCACATGCCGTGCAGGATCGGCCTTGAGAAGCCGGCGCGCCGGGCGAATTCAGGATCGGAATGCAGCGGATTGCGGTCGCCGCAGAGGCGATAGATCAGCGCCTGATCGGGGCGCGTCGAAATATCGACGGAACGGTCGGGGCTGCGCGACGGTACCTTGTGCGGCTCGGGCTGGCCTTCAGACGGACCACCGAAGCCGCCGTCGCCGCGGGCAAAACGCGAGGCGACCAATGTGGCGAGTTCCTCGCCCTCCTCATTCTTGAGCACGGTCTGGTGCCGGATCACCGCACCCTTGTCCTTGCCCTTATCGAACACGGCGAGCACGCGTGAATCGACCAGCAGCTTCTCGGCGAACGGCAATGGCCGATGGAAGGTGATGTCACGTTCGCCGTCGACCACCATCACACGGTTGAGATTCATCTCGCCGGGGCCAGCGCCCCAGGCCGCAACGGACGCAAAGGTCGGAACGATTTTCAGCGGACGCGGGATCGCGGCGGCTTCGTTGACGAAGGCGAGCTCTTTCTCATCCATGGGATCAGCGCCCATGCCGATGCCATAGGCATAGAGCATCACCTCGCGGTCGCCGTAGGAATAGCACTGCCCGAGATTTTTCAGCGCCATCAGCTCATCGTAGTTGATCGGCATGGTAGAGCTTTCTCCGAACTTCTGTTCCTCATGGGAGGAGGCGCCTCGCGCCGTCTCCGGACGATGCTTTCGCATCGCGGGAGAACCATGAGGCCGCAACCTCTCATTTCATGTTCTCATCCTTCGAGACGCGCGCGAGAAGCGCGCTCCTCAGGATGAGGAATCACACCGGCGTAAAGAACGGCAACGGCGCGCCTTCGGTCGCCTTGAACACGACCTTGACCTTCTGACCGATCGCCAGCTTCTCCATGTCGCAATCGACAAAGTTGGTCAGGAGCGACGGCCCCTCTTTCAGCGTGACATAGCCGATCGCATAAGGCCCGTTCGCGGACTTGCGCATCCGGCTGAACGTATAGATTTCGCCCTCGCCCGAGCTTTCCTCCCATACGGTCTTGTCGGAGAAACAGAACGGGCAGATCGCGCGCGGAAAATAATGCGCTTCGCCGCACGCCGTGCAGCGCTTGATCATCAATTTGCCCTTGGCGGTCTGCTCCCAGAAATGGGCCGTCTCGGGATTGGTTTGGGGCTTGGGATATTTCACGGCGTCCATCACACGCGCTCCAGAATGCAGGTTGAGGCGGCATGCCGAACACCGAGCAGTCCGCCGGTGCCATGCGCGATGGCGAGGTCGCAGTTCGGCACCTGCACTCGCGGATGCGCCTGCCCGCGCAACTGCCGCACCGCTTCGATGATCTTGGTCATGCCGCCGCGATTGACCGGATGGTTGCTGCACAGGCCGCCGCCGTCGGTGTTGAACGGCAGCTTGCCGACACCTGAAATCAGATTGCCGTCGGCGACGAATTTGCCGCCCTCGCCCTTCTTGCAGAAGCCGAGGTCTTCAAGCTGCATCAGCACGGTGATGGTGAAGCTGTCGTAGATCGAGGCGTATTTAATGTCCTTCGGCGTGACGCCGGCTTCCTCGAATGCGCTCGGCCCGGACCACACGCCGGCCGAATAGGTCAGATCGAGCTTCTGGCCGCCGCGCGGGCCCTTCAGCGCTTCGCCGTGGCCGATCATCCGAACCAGCGGTTTCTTCAGGCTCTTGGCTATCGCCTCCGACGTCACGATCAGGCCGCCGCCGCCGTCGGTGACGACGCAGCAATCCATGCGGTGCAACGGATCGGCAATCATCGGCGAATTGAGCACGTCCTCCACCGTCACAACGTCCGGCAACATGGCGTGCGGGTTGTACTGCGCGTGGTGGGAGGCAGCGACCTTGATCCAGGCCAGTTGCTCGCTGGTGGTGCCAAACTCATGCATATGGCGCATGGCGCACATGCCATAGACGTTGTGCGTGGTGGCGCCATAAGCGGCCTCGAAATCGGCCTCCGCGCCGCTCGCCCGTGGCGGCATCGGCCCAGTACGCGGCTTGCCGGCGAGCGTGATCAGCGCGATCTGGCACTTGCCGGCGGCAATGGCTTCGGCCGCATGGCCGAGATGCACCAGGTAGGAACAGCCGCCGGTATCGGTGGAATCGAAATGGCGAACCTTCAGGCCGAGATAATCGGCCATCGCCATCACACCGCCGGGAGCGTCGCCGGCGCAGAAATAGCCGTCGATATCGGCTTTGGTCAGGCCCGCATCCGCCAACGCGCCCTTGGCGATCTCGGCGTGGAGCTGGGCGGTGGATTTATCTGGAGCGTGCCGGGTCGGATGTTCGTAGATACCGGCGATATAGGCCTTGCCCTTGATGCTCAACTCACCCTCCGCTGGCGTTTCTTCTTCCCGTATTTTCTTCCGGTAATTTCTTGGCCTGCCGCCGCAACCTTGGCAAGCGGCGAATATTCCGTGGGGTGAGGCAGTATCGCATGGCCGACTGTGTCCCGGGCGCGGTGCAGCGCCACTTGCACTGCTCCGCAGAACCGGGACCCATTCTCTACGCGGCTTTTCATGGCCCCCCAGATCAGCAGCGCATCAGGCCGCGAAGAGCGACGCGCCGCGCTGCATCCGGGGAACGCTGGAGGCATAACCCTGCATTCTCGCGGCGCATGGCGTCCGAGTTATTCCAAGTTTCTGGCTGCGCAAAACGGAGGGCACAGGGAATGCCGGGCGCCCGTTGCGCCCGCGGCCTCGCGTGCAAAAGTGAAAAGCACACGAGTAAGTCACCGCAGGTTCACCGGGATGCGAATGTCAGAATCGGACCACCGGTGAGGCGGGCCGGCGCTGATTCTGCCGTTGATTTGGGCTCGCGGGCAACGCTTCGCCTCCACGGCGAATTGGCACGACAGGCAAATCGAGTGCTGAGTCACAGTCCGCTTTGCACCGCAAGCCCTTAAAAATAGGGGTCAGAAGCAAAAAAACGCAAAAACCCCCGAGAAAAACTGTGTAGAAGCCTCTTCCCCCGCGCAGAGAACGTTATTATCAACGCGGTCCGAATCAGAGGAGACACAATGGCCACCCAAATGTCGAAGTCACAACTGGTCGAGAAAATTGCGACCACCACCGAACTGTCCAAGCGCGACGTGAAGAACGTCATGGATACGCTGACGGATGTCGGCCACAAGGAACTGAAGAAGTCCGGCGTATTCCTGCTGCCGGGCTGGGCGAAGTTCGTTGTGGTCAAGAAGCCCGCGACCAAGGCTCGCAAGGGCACCAACCCGTTCACGGGCGAGGAAATGATGTTCAAGGCCAAGCCTGCCCGCAAGATCGTGCGCGCAAGGCCGGTCAAGGCCGCCAAGGACGCGGTCTAAGAAAGACACGGACCTCTCGGTTTAAAGGCCCCCGCAACGGGGGCCTTTATTTTTTTAAAGTAGAGTTATCACCGGGAAGCCACACGCCAGCGTGAATGAGCCACCCAACGTCCGTTATGGGGACATGGGAAATGAGACGGTAATCGCCATCGCCTAAAGCGCGACGAGGTTTGGTTGAATCGTCATCGCGCTTTAGCTCTTTGATTGAGCATGATCTCCGCGCAAACGCCCTTGGCGTTTGTCGCGACGGAAAACCGCTACACACTTTTCCGGATCATGCTTTAGTTGCTCGGTAACGCGAACACGGTGAGCTGACCGCCCAGTGCTGTGTAATCGCGCAGGCCAGCATAGCCGCCAACGGCGCCCAGTCCGGCGGTCGGGTCTGTCAGTCCGGCAGCAAGGCCGATGCCGGCCCAACCGCCCACTCCGGAAAGAACAGCGACATACTGCTTGCCGTTGTGCTCGTAAGTCGTCACGTTTCCGATGATGCCCGAGGAAGTTTTGAACTTGAAGAGTTCTTTGCCGGTCTTGGCGTCGGCGGCCTTGAGGTAGCCTTCGAGTGTCCCATAGAACACGACATTCCCTGCGGTTACCAAAGCGCCCGACCAGACCGAGAACTGCTCCTTGTTCGACCAGGAGATTTTGCCGGTGCGGGCATCCCAGGCGATGAAATTCCCCATGTGGGTCTCGCCGGAAGGCGGATACATCGACAGCGTTGCCCCGACATAGGGCTGTCCAGCCGTATAGTTCACCTTGAACGGTTCGTAGTCCATGCAGACATGATTTGTCGGCACGTAGAACAAGCCCGTATCAGGCGAGAAAGCCGCAGGCTGTTGGTCCTTGGTTCCCAGCGCAGCCGGGCAGATCCCCTTCGCATTGATGTCCTCTTTCTGCGTCGAGTACCTGGGATCGACAAGGGGACGGCCATAGGTCTTGGAGTTCTTGTCCATATCAACCTTCGTGGCCCAGTTGACGACCGGATCGTATTTTTCGGCAACGAGGAGCTCGCCGTTGGTTCGATCGAGTGTGTAGGCGAACCCGTTTCGATCGAAATGAACGAGAAGCTTTCGCGGGGTCCCGCCGATACTCTGGTCGGCCAGGATCATTTCATTGACGCCGTCGTAGTCCCACTCGTCGTGAGGCGTCATCTGGTAAACCCATCTGGCGTTCCCGCTATCGACGTCGCGCGCGAAGATGGTCATGGACCATTTGTTGTCGCCCGGCCGCTGGCTCGGGTTCCAGGTGCCGGGATTGGCGGAGCCGTAGTAGACCAGGTTGAGCTCGGGATCGTAGGAGTACCATCCCCAGGTGGTGGACCCACCGAGCTTCCACTGTTCACCTTGCCAGGTCTTCAGGCTCGAATCTTTGCCGACTGGCTTGCCCAGCTCCGTCGTTTTCTGCGGATCGATCAGCATTTCATCGTCCGGACCGATTGAATAAGCGCGCCATGCCTTCTTGCCGGTTTTCATGTCGTAGGCGGTCATTGAACCGCGAACCGCAAACTCACCGCCGGAGATGCCGACGAACACCTTGTCCTTGATCACCATCGGAGCCGAGGTTCCGGTCTCGCCCTTCGCCGGATCACCATTCTTGACTGACCAGACGACGTTGCCCGTCTTGGCGTCGAGAGCGACCACCGTGGTATCGGCCTGATGCAGGAAAATCTTGCCGTCACCGTAGGCCAAGCCGCGATTGACCGTGTCGCAGCACATGATCGGGATCACGTCGGAATCCTGCTTGGGTTCGTATTTCCAAAGAATCTTGCCATCATTGTTCAGGTCGAGCGCAAAGATCGGATTGGGGAACGGACCATGGATGTACATGACGTTGCCGATCACTAACGGCCCACCTTCGTGGCCGCGCAGGACGCCGGTCGAGAACGTCCACGCCGCCTGCAATTTGGCGACGTTCTCGGCAGTGATCTGGTTGAGTTTGGAATAGCGATGGTTGGCGTAGTTGCCGGTCGGCATCACCCACTCTTTCGGGTTTTGCGACATCTTGATGAGTTCTTCGCTCGCGCTGGCCGCGTGGGCAGCAAACACGGCAGTCGTGGCGAGGCAGATTTTTGGCAGGAGATAGCGCATCAGAGTCCTCCCTGTTGCACTCAGGATGCATGTTGCACCCAGGATGCGATGAAGGGCGCAACCGTTTTGCTGCCGCTGCAAAGGCAGCGATGTCCGGTGGGCCCACTCGTTTGGGTGATCTGTACTACCGCGTTGGGTACTTCGACAGGCGCATGTTTGTCGCGCGACGATTTCGCACAACGATACGTTCACCGAATGGTTTGTCGTCGCAGTCAACCTGCGGTGCGGTGGAACCCGTCGATCCCAAATGTTCAATCGCGCTCTATATCGAAATAGCGAACTCGGATCGTCGCGCAGCACCGATCGGAATCCGGGAAATACCTCGGGGGAGTCGACGGCCGGCATCGCTTGTGAATCACGCCGCTCCCTTGCGCCTGGCGATCAGCGACCCGCGAACTGTCCCAGCGTATTGAAGCGCGCCTTCTGCTCGCTGCTCAGCGTGGCGTAGAACTCATCCAGTGCCGGCTGCATCAGGTTGGCTGCCTGCATCATGGCCTCGAGCCGTTTCTGCATCGCGTCCAGCCGTCCGACCGGCGTGAGCGGCACGTCGTCCGGACAGGCGGCTTGCAGCCCTTGAACGGCTTTTTCCGTGGCCCCGCTCAGGCGGTCGAGAGCTTCCTTTTGCGTGCCCGCCGGGCGTATCACGGCTTCAATCCGCTCGATCGGCAGGTGGGTCAGGCTGGACTTCGGCTCGCCGCAAGTATCGGACTGCGCGTTCGCTTCCTGCTGCGGCTGCGGTTGGGAACCCCCGCCAATATCGGGGCCGAGCGCATTGAAACGGGCCTGTTGCTCGTCGCTGAGGGAGCCATAGAACTTCTCCAGTGCGGGCCGCACGATCCGCACGGCCTCAAGCGTTGCATTGATGCGGCTCGTCATCGCCCTCAGGCGGCCGGGCGGGGTCATCGCATAGGAATCCCCGCAAGACTCCTTGAAGGCAGCGGCAGCCCTTGCGGCCGCGCCCTTCAACTCGTCGAGCAATGCGCGCTGCTCGGGCGTCGGCTGTACAGCCTCGTCGATTGAAGATATCGGCCAAGCGGTGATGCCTTTTTCCGGTTCGCTGCATAGTTGCTTGAGAGCCTGCGGGCTCTCGCTTGAGGATTCTCGCGGTTGAGAGTTTGTGGTTGCTCCGCCGCTCCCCTCATCTTCGGCCGGGCCTAGCCTGGCATAGGCGGTGTACGGACTGCTCGCGCCCCAGAACACGGTATCGACGAAGTCATCGTAGGCGTAGGCCCAATAGCCGGGGTCGTAGCCGTTGGGCCAGAACGTATATTGGAAAATGTCGGAATAGGCATAGGGCCAGAACACATGGCCGGCCCACGGCACAAACGCCGCACGCAGGCCGCGCCGCCAGGCGTGGCGGGGAGCCCAGCCGTGGTGCCGATCCCGCGTCGCCTCGGCGGCCTGAGCGTCGGCATTGGCGAAGCGCGTTGCAAATCGCCCGCGTGCGGCGGCTCGCGCCGCGGCGGCATCGGCTGGCCGCGCAGCCGGGGGCCGGATTCCCAACTGCTCCTGCCGCGCCAAGCTACGTTGTTGCAAGCGTTCTTCATCGCGGAGCTGGCGCTGTTGCGTTTGCAGCAATCGTTGCTGCGCGCGTTGCGCTCGCAGGCCTTGCGGCTGTTCTGACTGCAACTGCTGTACGCGTCGCTGCAACCGGTCGATGCGGTCCTGGCGTTGCGTGCTCTGCCGCGAAAGGACGTCACGCTGCCGTTCCCCAGCGGTCTGCTGCAGCCGATCCATGCGCTCCTGACGCTGCACGCTCTGGCGCGAAGGTGCGCCGCGCTGCGGCTCCTGCGGGGTCTGCCGCGATTGCTGAACGGGCTGCTGCTGAACGGGCTGCCGAATGCGCTGTTCGCGCTGGCCGATCCGCTCCTGTTGCGAGGGACGCGCGGACAGGGAGGGCGGTGTGCCCGGACGCGACGGTGTGGCGATTCTCGGCGCGGCGGGGCGCTGCGGTGCGGCGATTTGCGGCGCCGGACGCGGCGCCATGGCTGGACGCTGTGGCCGCGGCGCCGGCCGGAACGCCGGTGCGGCGGGCCGCGCCATAGCCGGAGGCAGTGGGGGGCGGGCCATGGCGGGCGGCCGAACCATCGCAGGAGGTGGCGCCGGACGTGCCATTGGCGGTGCCGCGGGTCGAGCCATCGGTGCATGTGGCGCGGCCCTTCTGGGATCCTGGGCATGCGCGCCGACGCTCGCTGTAATTACAATTACGGAGGCGCCAAGTAGAAAAGCTGCAAAGCGACCGCCAAGCGGAGGCATGACCGCTGCTCCCTGTAGTTCGTAGTTCGCCCGAGCTATCAACGCTCGATCACAGGAAACGTTCGGCCGTTGCGTCTTTGTCATTGCGACTTCGCGACGCAGGCGAGACGTAACTACACTCGCCGCAACTTCCCCGGTTTGTGCATGTCGCGGGACATGCGGACAGCTCCTCGTAGAATCGCATCACCACATGCGATGACCGCGATTGGCACGAAGTGGACACGGACCTTGAAGTTAAAGGCCCCCGCAACGGGAGCCCTTATTTTTTTGGTCGGTGTGACTCAGCGAAGAACCTCGCAGCCACGCACGACCCTGCACGGGCCGAAAACGGAATGCCACACACAAGTCTTCTGACAAATCGCCAGAGACGCCTCGCAATCGACGTGCGGTTCTCCGAGCTTTCGTCGCAGATTACAGGTGCCGTACGCAGCTTCGCAGCTAGTATCTTCTGTGCAGAAACGCTGCGCGTTCGCCGGAGTATCGCACGAGGCAGTAATCGCAATTACGGAAAAGAATATGATTTGGGACCACCGCGCCCAACGATTCATTCCATGCCCCCTGCTCAACCAAAAGCCGCGATGCCGCCTTCTGGCATGCAACTGTGAAAGTTTTATTAGAGCATCAAGCAAGGTAGCATTCAGCGAAAGGGCGCGCTGCTGAATCCTTTCGGGTTCGAGTCCCCTACTCCGCCGCGATCTGCCGCGGCGCGGGCGGCGGGCTGGCAAGATCGGCCGCGAGCTGCGCGTAGCGCGCCTTGGCGTCGTTGACCGCCTTCTCCTTGACCGGCCCATAACCGCGAATGCGATCCGGCAATGAGAGGATTTCAATGGCCGTCTCCAGCGTCAGCGGCGACAGCACCGACAGGATATGGGCCACATCCTTCTCATAGCCCGCAATCAGGTCGCGCTCGAGTCTCCGATCCGGGCTATGGCCGAAGATGTCGAAGGGAGTGCCGCGCAGCACACGCATTTTCGCCAGCAAGCGAAACGCCGGAAGCATCCAGGCGCCGAAGGCGCGCTTCTTCGGCCGGCCCAGCGCGTCTTTTGCTCCGCCAAGCAGCAGCGGCGCGAGATTGAAGCTGATCTTGAAGTCGCCGTCGAACTGGTCGCGAAGCTGCCGTTCGAACCGGCCATCGGTATAGAGCCGCGCGACCTCATACTCGTCCTTGTAGGCGAGCAGCTTGGCGTAGTTGACGGCGACCGCGCGCGGCAACTCATCACCGAAGCCGCGCTCGCGCGCCGCATCGCGCACCTGCTTGACCAGTGCCTGATACCGCGCGGAGAGTTTTGCGTTTTGGTAAGCGGTGAGATGCCGGCTTCGATGCGCGATGATTTCGTCCAGCGACATCGTATCGAGGGTTTTTGGCGCGCTGGCCTCGTCGTGCC
>Ga0116129_1000774_pt1 | contig 19123 bp, 18 predicted proteins | sample June2015DPH_17_2_FD_89732 | JGI IMG/M metagenome (GOLD analysis project Ga0116129, IMG submission 89732) | Peatland microbial communities from SPRUCE experiment site at the Marcell Experimental Forest, Minnesota, USA - June2015DPH_17_10 | ecosystem: Environmental > Terrestrial > Soil > Wetlands...
CGCGCCATTCGTCGCCGCCCTTCAACATGGTCGGCCGCATTTGAGGATAGGCATGGCGTTGCGAGCGCCGGGCGGCGCCTTGCCCACGGAGGAGATCGGCGCAGCCGTCGAGCAGGCGGCCGCGCTTCTCGAGCGGGCAGGCCATCGCATTGGCGATTTCGAATACCCGGCCGCCGCCGCTGAGGTTGCGCCGGCCGCGGCCGTGGTCTGGATGAGCGCGACCGCCGAGGAAATCGACCACTTGTGCAAATATGTGGGCCGAGCGCCGTTGCCTGACGAACTCGAGGCGCTCACCTGGGCGTGCATCGAGATGGGCAAAGGCCGCACGGCCATCGATTACGAGCGTGCGCGGCGCGCGCTCACGGCTGCCACGCGCGACATGTCCGAGGCGTTCCAGCAGTTCGACGTGCTGATACTACCGAGCACCGCCCTGTGCGCGGTGCCGACCGGCAGCATCGACGGGCGCAGCGCGAATTTCTCGCTCGAGCGCTGGAACGAGGATTCCTATCGATTCGCGCCGTATACCGAGTTATTCAACGTGACGGGGCAGCCCGCCATTTCCCTCCCGTTGGCGCAGTCCAAAGAGGGATTGCCGATCGGTGTACAACTCGCGGCGCCGCTCGGCGAGGATGCCGCGCTGCTGAGCTTGGCCGCGTGGTTCGAGCGTGAACTGCCCTGGAGCGGCCGCTTGGCCGAACTACGCAGCCGATTCCTACCCGCGCGCCGCGCCTGAGCACGGTAGCGCTGCGGCCTGAGCACGGTAGCGCCGCGCCTGAGCGATCCGGCGCCTAGGGTCGCGCCTTGGCCTTCTGCTCGGTGCGGCGCGCGGTCAAGATCGCTTCTGTGTAGCCATTCGGCTGTTCGCGCCCTTTGAAGACGAGATCGCAGGCGGCCTGGAATGCCACATTGCTCGCGGAGTTCTGCGCCAGCCGCAGGTAAGCCGGATCGCCGGCATTCTGCTTGTCCACGACGCGGGCCATGTCGTTGAACGACTGCACGACCTGGGCGGCGGAGCAGATTCCATGGCGTAACCAGTTGGCGACATGCTGACTCGAAATGCGCAATGTCGCCCGGTCCTCCATGAGCGCGACGTCATAGAAGTCGGGTACTTTGGAGCAGCCAACGCCCGCATCGACCCAACGCACCACGTAACCCAAGATGCTCTGGGCGTTGTTGTTGAGCTCCTCGGTAACCTCCGCGTGGCTCCAATTGGGCGCCTTCGTCAACGGTGGGGTGAGGATCTCGCTGAGTGCCGCGCGCGGCCGCGTCGCAAGTTCGGTCTGCACCTGGGCGACGTCCACCTGATGATAGTGCAAGGCGTGCAGGGTCGCGGCGGTGGGCGAGGGCACCCACGCGGTGTTGGCGCCGGCCTGCGGATGAGCCACCTTCGCCTTCAGCATGTCGGCCATGAGATCCGGCATCGCCCACATGCCCTTGCCTATCTGAGCGCGCCCGCGCAGGCCGCAGGCGAGACCGATATCGACGTTTTGCCGCTCGTAAGCATCCAGCCAAAGCGCCTTCTTGAGATCGGCTTTTCGAGGCACCACGCCGGCTTCCATGGACGTGTGGATCTCATCGCCGGTGCGGTCCAGGAAGCCGGTATTGATGAACACCACGCGTTCACGCGCTGCGCGAATGCACTCCAGCAGATTTACGCTGGTACGGCGTTCCTCGTCCATGATGCCAATTTTCAAGGTATTGGCCGCGAGGCCCAGTATTTTCTCGAGCGCCGCGAACACCTCGACGGCGAAGGCGACTTCATCGGGTCCGTGCATTTTGGGCTTCACGATGTAGACCGAGCCCGTGCGCGAGTTCTTGCGCGCCGCGTCCCCGCGCAGATCGTGCATGGCGATCAGGCTGGTGATCGCGGCGTCGATGAAGGTTTCCGGGATGGGGCTCCCGCTCAAGGCGATGATGTCCGAGAGCATGTGGTGCCCGACGTTGCGCACCAGCATGAGGCTTCGGCCCGGCAACACCAGATCCTTGCCGGAGGGGGTCTTGTATTGCCGATCCGCATTCAAGCGGCGCACCAGCGCGCCGCCGGCTTTCTCGACGCGAGCCTCGAGGTTGCCGCGCATCAAGCCGAGCCAGTTGCGATACACATGGATCTTGTCTTCGGCATCAACCGCGGCCACCGAATCCTCGCAATCCTGGATGGTGGTGAGCGCGGACTCGAGCACGACGTCGCTGATGCCGGCCGCATCGTCGCGACCGATATGGTGGGTGCGATCGATATGCAATTCCACGTGCAAGCCATGGTGTACCAGCAGCAGCACGGAGGGCGAGGCACTGTCGCCTTGAAAGCCGCGAAAGCCGGCCGGATCTTTGAGCTTGGTGATTTTGCCGCTCCTGAGATGCGCCTCGAGATTCGAGGCGGTGGGTCGGTAATTCACCACGTCGCGGTGCGAGCCCTCGGCGAGTGCGAGATATTTGTCGAGGAAATCGCGGACGAATGCGATCACCCTCGCACCTCGCTGCGGGTTGTACGGGCCGCCGCGCGCTGCCCCTTCGTCCGGAATGGCATCCGTGCCGTACAAGGCATCGTACAAACTCCCCCATCGAGCGTTGGCGGCATTGAGCGCATAACGAGCATTGCTGACGGGGACCACCAGCTGCGGGCCCGCAATGTGCGCGATCTCCGCATCGACATTGGCGGTGCTGACGCTGAAGCTCGGTTGCTCCGCGAGCAAGTATCCGATCTCGGTCAAAAAGGCCCGGTATTTAGCCGGATCGAAACTCGGCCCCGGATTTTGTCGATGCCATGCGTCGATTTTCGACTGCAGCTCATCGCGGCGCCGCAGAAGCGCCGCGTTGCGCGGCGCCAACTCTGCCACCAGGCCGGCAAAGCCGCGCCAGAAATCCTGCGCCTGAACCCCGGTGCCGGGGATTACCTCGGTGTTGACGAAGTCGTACAGGCCCTTGTCGATTGCAATTTTGTCAACGGTAATGGTCGGTCTCATAGGCTCGATCTCTGGTGTTAGGGTGTTAGGCCCGATCTTAGGTGCCGAAGCCAGCATTTTGCGTCAATTGGACAAAATGGGGTATCAGGAATTGCCGCGGCAGGCGGGGCTTGGGCCAAAGTCCTGTTATCTTGAGGTTTTCAGCAGTTCCAAAGCGGACTAGCCCCTGCATACAACGGACGTCGCTCATTTGCGCAACATCGAGATCAAAGCGCGCGTCGAGAGCCTCGAAGTGCTCGCGACCAGAGCCGCGGCCATGGCCTGCGGCGGGCCCGTAGCAATCGTTCAGGACGATACATTTTTCCCGTGCTCAGCGGGGCGTTTGAAGCTGCGCGATTTTTTGGATGGAACGGGGGAACTCATATTCTACCGCCGTGCAAATGAGCGGGGTCCGAAGGAGTCCTTCTACTTGCGGTCACCCACGACGGCTCCCGATTCGCTGCGCGAGACACTTTCACTGGGTTATGGGCAGTTGGGCCGTATCAAAAAGCACAGGACGCTGTTTCTCGTTGGCAGAACTCGGGTCCATCTGGATAATGTGGAGAAGCTGGGGCTGTTTCTCGAGCTTGAAGTTGTGCTTCAGGACAACGAGCTGCCTGAAATTGGGGTTCGCGAAGCGACCGAACTCATGAGTGCGCTGGGCATCGATCCGCGACAGCTCATTGAGTGCGCGTATATAGACCTGCTGGTGTCGTTGGAGAGTGCGTAAGTGATTGGACGGCGTGCAACGTTTTCCTGCGCAATGGGCTGTGTGCTGCTTGCCGGCTGCGGGCCATCGACCGACGTCCCAACGCCTGCATCTGACGCGAATACCAAGAAGGCCGATGTCACGGTCACCCTCGACGGCGTGCATCACACGTGCATCGTGGCGCTGTCGCGGGAAGCGCAGGGCAGTACCATCTCCTGCGGCGACGTCGTCGCTTTTCTCAAGGATGAGCTACGGGTGCCCAGCGGTGCGGTGTGCGACATCCGCACCATCGCCGAGGTTAGCGAGGCAGAATTGGCGGCCGTTGCGGCCAATTTGAAAAGTGCAGGGTATCGGAGCCAGGCGTCTGAGCATTAGGTCGCTCCGCGACGGCTATCCTACGGGGCCTGACTTTGATTCTCGGAGTTCCACAGGATCCGTCCGTCGTCCTGCTTCGCTCGAGTTTCCGCGGGTCTGTGGGTGAGCCTCGATCCCATCAGCGATAGGGATCTTCCTGAGACAGGTAGTTGCGAACGTATTCGCCCACCCCTGTTTCCAAGTCGGTAAACGGCTTTGAGTATCCCGCCGACTTCAGGCGGTCCATTTTGGCTTCCGTGAAGTATTGATACTTGTCGATCAGCTGCGAAGGCATGGCGATGAATTCGATGGCGGGGGGGGTCTCGATAGCCGCGTAGACCGCATGCGCGAGATCCAACCAACTACGCGCCTTACCGGTACCGACATTGAAGAGCCCGCTGACCTGCGGATGGTGCAGCAGCCAATCGATGATGTCCACGCAATCGCTCACATAGACAAAATCTCGCAGCTGGCCACCGTCGGCGTAGTCGGACCGATAACTCCGAAACAGGCGCAGCGGCTCGCCGGCGATGACCTTGCGCGTATTCTGCGCGATGACGCTTTGCATGCTGCCCTTGTGATATTCGTTGGGACCGTAGACGTTGAAGAACTTCAGCCCGACAATTTGCGGCGGCAGCGGCCTTTTTTGCTCGAGCAGGCGCGCCACGCGCCTATCCACCAGATGTTTGCTCCACCCGTAGGCGTTCAGCGGCCGCAGCTTGGCCAAGGCCGAGGGCGAGAACTCGTCATCGAAGCCAGCGGTACCATCACCATAGGTCGCGGCAGAAGAGGCGTAAATGAAGGGGGTCTGTGATTCGGTGCACCAATCAAGCAAATCGAGCGTAGCGCGAATGTTATTCTCAGCGATCAGGTCGACGTCAGTTTCCGTGGTCGCGCTGATTGCGCCCATGTGAATGACGGCGCTTACCGGGTCGGTTCGCCGCTCCAACCAGTCTCGTAGCCGTGGCGGCGCAATGAGCATCGAAACCTCGTGTTTTGCGAGATTTCTCCAGCGTTGGTCGTCTCGCAGCCAATCACAAACGACGACCTCTTTTCCCGCAGCGGAGAGGTTGGCGACGATGTTGGAACCAATAAAGCCGCTCCCGCCAGTCACCAGGTACATGGAATCACCATCGTAATGGCCGATGCTCGAAGGACGCTTGGCGCGTGAAAATGCTGGCAAAATGTTGGCATTGAATGCTTGACCCGAAATGAGTGTAGTGAATTAGCAACGGCTATTCCAGGGTCAATCCCTTTGCTAAGATTAACCGAGAATGGACGCAACCCATACTCAGCCGAAACTTGCCTGCAAAGCATGACCAGCGCGCGCTCCGATCAAGTTGTAATCCTCGACCGTGATGGAACGATGGTCATCGATCGAGGCTACCTTGCCGACCCCGACGGCTTGGAGTTTACGGCGACCGCTCCTGAGGCGTTACGCTGGCTCTACGGCCGCGGATACCGGTTGGTTGTGGCCACGAATCAGTCAGGGGTGGGCCGAGGGCTGTTCTCCATCGACCGTGTCGAGGCAATGAACGCTCGATTGCACGAGATGGTGGAGGGCGCCGGCGCGAAGTTGAGCAAGATTTATTTCTGTCCGCATGCGCCAGAGGCGAACTGCGACTGCAGAAAGCCAAAGCTTGGGTTGATGGAGCAAGCGGCCGCTGAATTGAATTTCGATCCTCGCAGGTCGGTGGTCGTAGGAGACAAGGAATCGGACATCGAGTTCGGCAACCGCGCCGGTGCAAAAACCATTTTATTGGCTGCCCACACTCCATCCTCGGGTACGACGGCGACGTTGACGGCGCAGACGCTGCTGGAGGCGGCCAGATTCATCACATCACCGAAATTAGGGGCCTGAGGCCTCAGGCCTGAGGGCTGGGTGCTGGGGGCGTCGATCAGGGACGCGTATGCGTTGTCGTGCGAAAGTCACATATGTCATAAGTCAAATGAAATCACGCAACCGGCAATTTGCAATTACCGCAAAATATATCTAATGTAAAATGGCTAGTCTTGTCCGGCCCGTGCCAACCCGAACCACTACAGAAACGCCATCAAGAATGCGCGCTTTTTCGCTCAATAACCTGCGTAACAGGCCCCAAGGCCCCCCGGGAGCACGGTGGCTTCCTCACGGGTTTGTAGCAGATCCCATGGCGTAATGATGAAAGTCAATTTCTTCATGGTGGGAGCGCCCAAAACCGCGACGACCGCGATCTCACAATATCTGGGCGCGCACACCAATGTCTTCATGTGTGATCCCAAGGAGCCATATTACTTCAGTTCGGACATCGGTCCGTCCCCGTTCGCGAAGGGTCCCCGGCAGTATCTCGACCTGTTCTCGGGCGTGTTACCGAACCATACGGTCGTCGCCGAGGCATCGGCGAGCTATCTCATGTCTGCGAGCGCGTGCCAAAAGATTTACGATTTCAATCCGGACGCGAAGATCCTGGTTACTTTGCGAAATCCCGTGGATCTGGTGTATGCGTGGCATTCGGAGATGCTGTACGCCGGGGAGGAGTCCGAAAGAGATTTCGAGCGCGCCTGGGCATTGCAAGGGGAACGTGCCCGCGGCCGCTCGCTCCCGAAATTGTGTACCCGGCCGCTGCTGCTTCAATACGAAAGAGTCGGCATGCTCGGCGCAGGACTGGAGAAATTCATTCAGCGATTCGGCCGATCGCAGGTTTCTTGGATTTTATTCGACGATTTCAAGGCTGACCCGCGGGCTGAATACCAAAGGCTCCTGCAATTTCTAAATCTCCCCATCGAAATACCGGATCAGTTCTCCAAAATTAACGGCAACAAGCAGCATCGCGTTCCCATATTGGGTCGGTCGGTAAGGTACCTGCGTCAGCGTTTCGCGAGTCCAATCAACATGGCTTACGGTATGTTCGGGGTTCATACGTCAGGAATCATGGTCAAGCTGGACAGGTTGAATACCAAGACGGTCGATCGGCCATGCGGCCAAACTGCATTCCGCAACCATTTGAAATCGGTATTTCGCCCCGACATCCAGTTGCTGGAGCGCCTCGTTCAGCGCGATTTAGCTCGCTGGTACATCTAGGGGCCGGCGGCGAGGAGTTGTTGCGACTCAGGAGTATCATAGCTCATGGTTGCAATTATCTCCGATGAAGCACCGCGGTCATGGCTCGTCACCGGCTGTTCCTCGGGGATCGGGCGTGAGCTCGCCCTCGAGCTCATCCGGCGGGGCGAGAAAGTCGCGGTGACGGCGCGCAATCCGGCAGCCGTTGCCGATCTCGTAGCTCTCGCACCCAAAAATACGGTCGCGCTTAGGCTCGATGTCACCTGCCCCGACGAGATCGCAGCGGCAGTTGCAGCCGCCACGGCCGCGTTCGGCGTCATAGACGTGCTCGTGAACAATGCAGGCTCCGGTCATATCGGTCGGCTCGAGGAGCTATCGCTGGAAGCAGTCCGCGGACAGTTCGAGACCAATTTCTTCGGCGCTGTCGCGCTCATTAAGGCGGTGTTGCCCGGGATGCGCCGGCGTCGCGCCGGCCAGATCGTCAACATCTCGTCGGTCGCGGGGCTCATCGGCTTCCCTCGCCTCGGCGCGTATTGCGCCACAAAATTCGCGCTGGCGGGCCTCACCGAGTCGCTGGCGGGAGAGGTCGCCGGGGTTGGCGTCAAGGTCAGCATCATCGAACTCGGCCCCTTTGCCACCAATTTCAGCAAGGCGCTTGCGGTTACGCCCAGCGCCATTGCGGATTACGACCTCGCGCCGCCGCCGTATGTGGTGGGGAACGAGCATTGGGGTGCTGGCGAGAACCCGGCGGCGGCGGCGGCCGCGATCGTCGATGCGATGTCTGCCGAGGTGCCCCCCCTTCACCTCGTCCTCGGCAAGCATGGCGTGGAGGTTGTACAGCTCTATAGGAACCGCCGTGAGGCCGAGCGCGAGCGCTGGGCGGAGCTGTCATTGCTTGCAAACCGGGTCACCCGATAGGCTAGCCGAGACTACTCGCCGCAGGCTCGAATGCCCGGCTGCTGATCGCGACGCCGGCCATCAGCGCGGCGACCAACAGGAAGGCTGCAACGAGACTACTGTGGCGCGCGATGAATCCAATCCCGGCCGGCCCTGCAAGTATTCCCGCATAGCCCAGCGTCGTCAGGGCCGGCACGGCGACAGACTGCGGCATTTTTCTTTGGCGGCCGACCGCGCTGAAAAGAACCGGAACGATGTTGGAACACCCCATGCCGACCAACGCGTATCCCACCAGAGAAATCTGCCAGGACGGGACCAGGCTAGCGAGCACAATCCCCAACGTTGCAAGCGACCCACCGCCTGCCACGATGATTCTCGGGCCGAGCTTCCTGACGATCGCGTCGCCCATGAGTCTGCCAAGCGTCGTGGCCAAGGAGAAGCACGCGAAGCCGAAACCTGCCTGGGCTGACTGCACGCCGCGTTGCTCAGTGAGAAACACGGCACTCCAGTCGAGCATGGCGCCTTCGACAAGAAAGACGACAAAACAAAGGAGCCCCAGGAACAACACGATGCCCCGCGGAATGGCGAGCGGCGGGCCTTCGGAGGCACCTCCGAAGGGCAGCAGCCCGCGAAATGCCGCGCAAAGCACGGCCAACATGACTGCGACGCAAGCAAGTGCACTGGTCAAGGGCGCCGCACCGAGCGTCAGCAGCCCGCTTGCCATTGCGGCGCCGACGATCCCTCCGATGAAGAAGAGCATCCTGGTAGAACGCTGCTGCAGCTTTCCGACAGTCACCGGCTTGCTGAGAGCCTTCAAGGTGCTGCACTGCCACGAAGTCGCGCGGGGTCTGCGCCGGAAACCACGGCACTCATTTGTCCTTGTCGGCGCGATGCACGCTGACCGACTGCGCCTCGAACGCCGCAACAATGTTCGCTTCGATGTCGTGCTCGACGACGAGGTGATCCATTTGATCAATGCCAGCGACATGGTGGGCGGCGGCAGCGGCGAATTTATCCCTGGTAACGACCACAGCCGTCTCTCCGCTGCTCTCGATCATTGCACGCTTGATCAGCGCCTCCTCGCTGTTCACGCTCCAGACGCCCGTGGCAGGGTCGATCGCGCACGTTCCTGGAAAACACAGATCGGCACGAACACGGCGAATCTCGAGCGCTGCCTGAATGCCGACCGCCGAACCGGCGCGCTTATCGATGCAGCCACCGACCATCAGAATCTCGAAGCCCTCCCGATCCATCAAGCGCTGAGCGATGTCCGGCGCCGTGGTGACAATTGTCAACCCCATTCGATCCGCAAGCGCATCGACGATGGCGCTGTTGGTGGAACCCGCATCGATCAGAAGGATTTGGCCGGAACGCACCAGGCTCGCCGCCTTGCGCGCCAGAAGCAGTTTGGCTTCCACCTGCAGCCCGCGCCGCAGACTGATCCGGGGTAGATCCGGGCCGACCAGGAGCGCCCCTCCATAAACGCGACGGCAGAGGCCTCGGGCGGCCAGCTCGCGCAAATCGCGGCGAATTGAATCCTCTGAAACGGCAAAGGCGGTGACCAGCTCCGCTGCAACCACACGTCCATGACTATTTAAGCGCCGCAGGATTTCGCGTTGCCGCTCTTCGGGCAACGCGTCGCTCGGCCTGGAATTCATGTATCAGCTCTGACCGGCCGCTCCCGCAAGAGGCCTAGACTGACAAGGTCCCGTCGTAACTGAACGGCGTTACAAAAATGGATGGCGTGAAAACCCAGCAGGCTGGCCGCCGCCACGTTTTTGGGCGTGTCATCGATAAAAACACTGCGGCTTGCCTTGATACCGGACCGCGATATCAGCAACCTGAAGATTGCCGGGTCAGGTTTGATTACACCCTCCCGTCCAGACACCACGATGTCCTCGAACCACTGGAGAAATGGATAGCGTGCGAGCCCGTATGGGAATGTCGATTGCGACCAGTTCGTGATGGCGTACAGCCGCACCCCGGTGCCCCTCAACTCATTTAATACGGTGACCGAGTCGCTGAGCGGTTCACCCAACATTTCTTCCCAGCGCTCGCGATACGCCCTGATCAGAGCAGCGTGCTGGGGATGCGACGCGATTGCCTCAGCGATCGCCTCGTCCCAGGAACGGCCGGCATCTTGCTTCTCATTCCAATCCGGAGTGACCACCTCGGCTAGGAACCGCTCCATGCCCTCGACGTCTTCACCGAAGAGCCGGCGATACAGATGGCGCGGATTCCAGTCGAGCAGAACTCCGCCTAAATCGAAGACGACGGCGTCAATAGCGGCCGCGGGCCCAGCCCCGGATTCAGGTGCTTCTCCTGACGCCATCGCGCTCCGCCTACGTTTCTCCAATCATGCATGATACTGCATGAACATGCAGAATTACGCAATTACCTTCTGGGTGCGCCAGTAGCAAGGTGGTTACCGTCTCGACGATAACTCTTTGTATTCTAATACCTTATGATACATGCCTAACTGGGGTACGAAGCGAAGCTGAGAGGAAGCGCCGCAATACGCACGTGCTATACCTCACCGATGCGACGGGCATACTGTGCCGCACTAAGGATATGTAACCCCTAACCCCGGAACCCGAGAACCATGGCAAAAGGGCTCACTGACACCAAAGAACTCACGGATTCGGCGCTGCAAGCAACTCCCCCGAATCGGGACCCGAGACTGGTTATGGTCGCCGCCGCTGCGCTCGAGGCGATGCGTCCGTACCAGTGGCTGAAGAACATGCTCGTCTTCGTACCGCTCCTGACCGCGCGCCGTTTGGGCGAGCCCGGTAGTCTGCGCATCACGGCAGTCATCTTTCTGGCGTTTAACTGCTTCGCCTCGGCGATCTATTTGATCAACGACATCAGGGATGTTGCCGCCGATCAGGCACACCCCCATAAAAGGTTGCGCCCGATCGCCTCCGGCAGGTTGCCGCGCTCCGTGGCTCTCGCACTTGTCCCGCTGCTCTTGGCCGCCGGAATCGCGATTTCCCTATCCGTCGACGCTCGAGTGACCGCTGTTCTCGCCTTCTATGCGGTGCTGATGGTGACGTACTCGCTGCGGCTCAAGTCCATCGTGCTGCTCGATGCGTTAGTGCTTGCCGCAGGCTATGCGTTGCGGATCGCCGCTGGGGCGATTGCCGTGGCCAGCCGTCCGGAGCCGCAGCTGCTGGCGTTTTTTATCTTCGTGTTTTTCAGCCTTGCCATGGTCAAGCGCTACGCCGAGCTGTCGTTACTACGGCACGCCGGAGTGGCAACCGCGCCGGCCCGCAGCTACCAAGTGCAGGATAGCGAGGTGGTTCTGGTCCTCGGCGGCTCGAGCGGGATACTTTCGGTGCTGGTGCTGGCATTGTTCCTCAACGGCGAGGATTTGGGCCAGACCTATGCTCGTTCTATCCTAGGTTGGTGCGCTGCCATCCTGCTCTTGTATTGGATCTGTCACATGTGGCTCATCGCACACCGAGGACGGATGACCGACGACCCTCTGGTGTTCGCCATCAAGGATCGTGTCAGTCTCACACTGATCGGGCTTACGATCGTCATTGCGTGGGTTGCGGTGTGAGGGATCGCACTTGGCGGAGAAAGGTCCTTGCGCGTGCGCGCGCGATTTGTGGTGCTGTCACGGCGCTACTGTTTGGTAGCTCGCTTGCGCTGCAGCCGGACGTGCCTGCGCCGGACGTCCTCGCGAGACAACAAGCGCAATTCGACGCGGATGTCTCCAAGACCATCCTCGAGTTACAGCCCTTCCGAACCCAGAGCCAGGTGAGGATCGGTGCGAATGGCGTCACAGGCACCGCGACACTGGTCAACCTCAACCCATATGTCGGCACCTGGTACCTGCTCTCTCTGGATTGGGGCGGTGCCGGAAAACCGACCCAGTACCATCTGGAGAGTCCGCGCACCCAGAGCCTGCGCTTGGCTCCGTCGGAGCCGGGCACCGTGCGACTGGTCGGGACGGAAAAATTCTCATGCACGACACCGATTGACGGTAAAGGCAGCCTGCTCGACGAAAAAAGCGCGGCGGGTCTGCCTTACATTCCCCTGTGCGAAGGGGACCTTTACGTGCGTAACCAGGTGAAGGGGCATGCTACTTCGCTCGAACGCGCCACGGATTTTCTGCGCGATCACGTCTGGGGCGGCGAAAAAGTGATCACGTTCGTGAAGGCAGAAGTTTATCGGGATAAGTTTCTGGACAAGGCGGCCTCGGTCGCCGCTGCGGGTGCCGCGCCCGAGCCATCCTCTCCATCCGCTCCCTTGACTCCGATGCTCGCCCCGGAGAGCGCGGGGCGAAGCATCATCGCCGATCACCTCGGACTCGATCTCGTGGTATCGACGACCGACCTGGATCCCGGACGGTGGTACGCCGTGCGGGATCTGCCGGCCGTCAGTGTCAGTGTCATCGCGCCGCAGGACATCGATGCCAGCGTGCGGCTGGCTCGCTGGGCGACGGTGAATCCTTTGGATCCCGTGGAAGCCGGTGCGCTCGTCTATCTCGTTGCTTTCGACACGGAACGACTCAACTTCCACTATGCGATCGGAACCGAGCATCCCCGTCTCGACTGGTCGGAGCGGCCGCCCGCAGCCTCCCGGAATCCGCAACTGCCCGGACCCGACGGAGTGGGTAGCGCTGCTCCGCTCGTCACCAACGGCATGATCAGTCCGGCAGACGTCGATGCCACAATCGCCACCTTCGCCGCAGGGTTCAAGCGCGCCCAAGGCGCATTCCGCTACGGACCGCTCGCGACGCGGAACCATGGGAGCCACTACGGATTCATCCAACAGGGAGTCGTATTCAGCAAGCTCCAGCCGGATCTCGCCTCAGTGCTCATCATGGACGACGGCACGGTGGATCTTCGTACCTGGATGGCTGCCGACCGTATGTTACTACCGCACATCAGAGATGCGAGGCAGAACGGTGTGCCGCTCATTGAATACGATGCGGCGAACCGCACGAGCGCACCCGGCAAGTTCGTCAACCTTTGGGGACCCGGCAACTGGTCCGGCTCTGCGGGAGAGGACTTGCGCTCATTGCGCGCGGGTTTATGCCTGCAGGAGAACGGCTCACATCGCTTTCTCATCTACGGTTATTTCTCTGCGGCGACTCCGTCCACCATGGCACGTGTGTTTGAGGCATACCATTGTCGATACGCCATGCATCTCGACATGAACGCCTTGGAGCACACCTACCTCGCGCTGTACGTGCACCGGGGCAACCAGCGCGTTGTCGAGCACCTGATCGACGAGATGCAGGTCGTCGACCGCAGTAGCCAGGGTGAGACCGCTCCTCGCTTTCTTGCTTTTCCGGACGATCGCGATTTCTTTTACGTCACGCGCCAGGAGGCATCCCCATGATTCATCCGCGGTCAATGCTCTTGCCACTGCTCATCGCATTGCTGAGTCCGTGGGCGGCGGCGCAGTCAACACGCACGGAAAACAACGAGGAGCTGCTGCGCCAGATCCAAGAAGTGCACCAGCTCACGCCGGCTCAAATGGAAAAGCTCCGCGCCATCTTCGCGGGCTCGCGCATCATCGGGCAGGGCAATCCGGCCATTACCCAACACCCTGTAACCCCCGAGCAATGCCAAGCAAAGCTGCGGCAGCAAGGCGTGGTCTACGCAAATCCGAGTTTCGAACGCATCTGTGGCGCCAAGTACATGGCACCTCTCTATGACCCCTCGAAGCAGAAGCCCGAGGACGCCACGGCCTGCATCGACCAGTTCGAATTTCCCGACATTCCCTGCACCTACCCGGTCGTCTGGGTGAAGGCCCGCGAAGCGGCGCAAATCTGTGCCGCCGAAGGCAAGCGCATATGCGACGCGGACGAATGGGAAGATGCTTGTGAAGGCCGCACCGAGCCGGCGGAATCGCAATACCGCTTCGACCTCGCCGCCGGGGTGCCCCCTGAAGTCGGAATACATGCGATGCGCCTCGCTCACAACAGGGCGGAGGCCAACGACAAGCGGTGGAGCTACGGTCCCACGTACCAGACCGGCGTCTGCGCGACGGGTAGTTTCAAATCGCCGGGGTGCAACGGTGGTGATTGGAAGCAATGCGGCTCAAATACGTATCCAACCGGCGATTTTCCGGCCTGTCACAGCCCGCTCGAGGTCTATGACCTGAACGGGAATGCTGCCGAGCACATGAATCTCCCACTCAACACGTCACAGATGTCGAGCCGGGGGAGCACGACGCTGGGTTACACAGAGATGAAGGGAAGTTGGTTCATCTTCGACACCTACCGGGCGCACGAGGACTGGTGTCGCTGGCGGGCGCCTTTCTGGCACGGAACGCGGGTGTTGGATGAACACAGCCATGCGAACTACCACCTGGGATTTCGCTGCTGCAACTCGCCGGGTAAATCCAACACTACTGCTGGATCAAGCAGCTCGACCGTGCCCGGTACGGCGAATCTCAGCGCCGGGCAGATGAATCGAGGGCCGGCTGCAACCAGGCGGACGATGCAGTGGCTCGGTCTCGCGCCAGCCGGGCCATGAGTGCGTGCAGACGCTCCGCAATACGCGTCAATGGTCCTTCACTCGTGAGCAGGGCCGCAAGCCGCGGCTCGCCCAGCACGTCATCCATGGACCGCTTTACACCGTTGACATAGACGATGTTGCTCACGAGCCGTACTCCATGGCTGTAATCCGCATAACGGGCGCCGTGTACCGTGCTCAGGGGTTGGATGGGTTGACCCGCTGCGCGATGCCATCCATAAATGGCCACACGACCGGGGACTTCCCACAGGCGGCTGGTTAGAACGAGGTCTTTTTTGTCTCCTGCCGTCAGCTCCCCAAGCGCGGCGCCCAGAGCGCTTCGCTGGCGGTCGATCAACTCGCTGTGATGCACGACGTACTCGGTACTGCGCATCTGGTCTCCCGCCGGCAACGGTACCGGCGCGAGTTTGACTGCGGACTCCCTGTAGATGGCATCGACGAGCTTGGGGGTGGGAAGGTCAAATCCGAAGCGCTCGGCGACGTCGAGTGCAGCCTCGAGTCCGAGAGGAACGAACACGAAATCTCGATCGGATCCGACCGCCAGGTAATCGGGCAACACGCAGACCGTGATCTCAACCGGGTGGGCAGGATCCGTGCCGGTGACGGTGACCGGGGCCAGACGCCGCAGGAATTGTGGCACGTTGCCCGACACCAACTGCGATTGGATTTGCGTATCACGCTCGAGTCCGGAGATCGATTCGACCTGCCGCGCGAACTCGCTCCCCGCCGGGGCACCAGAGGCCCGACCCGGGATGGTGTCGACCGGAGCCTGATCGCAACGCGCCGCTTGGGGCCGCTGAGCATGGGCGGAAGCCGCTGCGACGGTCATCATCGCAAGCGTCGCGAGGCGGCTCCAAACCGCTGGACGGCTCGTTCGCGCGCGCGCTGGCGCTACGGTTGTCACTGCAAGCATCCACACTCCAATCCTCGGCAATGGGAAAATCATGCTATATCAAGCCCTTAGGAATAGCCACGACCGTTGGCACAGATTGGCGCCCCGGCCCGGTTTCAATTCTGCAGGCTAACAATGCAGCAAGTCCCGCCCTCCCGTCCGTCAGTGTGGCGACTCGAATTGAAGTCCGTGTAATCCCTACTGCAGACTCACCCGGTTGACTCCCAGATAATCGAATTCAACGGCACTCCAATTGGGCAGTCGCACGATCGGGAAAAAGGACACCGGAGAGAAACCGGCAGTATCCAAAAAACCGAGCATATCGTTCATCGGCGTGGCTTTATCGTACAACCCGGCCACACTCAGCTCCACCTGAAGCATCCTTACCGTGCGCAACGCGTTTCCCGCTCCCATGAGAACTTTCATATCAAATCCCTGGGTATCACACTTGAGAAACGTGCGGCTCAAGCTTTCCTGGAAGCCACGCTCGCGCGCAACATCTACGAGCGTACGTATCTCGACACGCTCTGTCCGCTGCACGCTGTTCTCTTCAGCAAACTTGCTTGTTTGAAGTACCGATGGCTGATGAAAAGACGAAAACACACTCGAGGACATGACATTTATGTTTTGCGTCCCACATTCGTCCCCGAGTGCAAAGTTGCAAACCTGCCACTTCGCGTCGCCTCGAGTGGCTGCACGTAGCTTCTCGAACTCTGTGGAGATCGGTTCGAAGCTTATCATTTCGCCTCTATATCCAATGCGTCGCATTGAGGTACCGAATTGGCCGATATTAGCCCCGACATCGAGAATCAAATTGATTTGATAATGGTCGAGCAAACTCTTGATGTACATGTACTTGGCCAAACTAATCACATTCTTTGGCGCGGTAACTCTGGTTAACAGGCTAGCAAACTTAAACGGTATCATTTCGAGCATTACGATCTCCCAAGCCCATGTTTGGCCCTATAAATTAAGGCACGCCAGGTCGTCATTGCACGGTGTGGAGCTGCGTCGTCCAGAACAACGAGAAAATCATGCTACATCAAGTCTTTACGATTAACCAAGGCAGTCGGCAGGGCATCACCCAGCGCCCTTTCGATTCTGCGCGTGTAGCAAGTCCCGTACTCCCATCGCGTCAGTGTAGCGACCCGAACTGAAGTCCGTGTAATCTGGCACTCTGTGGAATCGATCTTGGAATCGCAGGAACAGGGCGATATTACCGCTCCCGGCGCCCGCTTTTTTGCCTTGAGCGAGAGCGCAGATTTTGCCACGCGGGTTTGCGAGCAAGCCCGACTCCGGCTCTCTCCCCTCGAGGAACAGCGCTTCGAGGGCGGCGAGTTCAAATTCCGGCCGCTCGATTCCGTGCGCGGCCGAACGGCGGTTGTAATGCAGTCACTGGCCGGGACCGAAGCGCTTCCGGTCGGCGAGCGCCTCACAAGACTCCTGTTTCTGCTGCTGGGACTGCGCGATGCCGGAGCCGAGCGGCGGGTGGTGCTGCTTCCCTATCTGACGTTTGCGCGCCAAGACCGGCGCACGCAAATGCGCGATCCCGTCGCTTCACGCTACGTTGCCGAGATGTTGGAAGCGGCCGGCGCGAGCCAACTCGTGGCACTCGACGTTCACAACCCCGCGGCACTCGACAATGCCTTCCGAATCCCCGTGGTGCACCTGTCCGCGCTACCAATGTTGGTCGATCATTTCGCGACACGGTTTGGGCAGGAAGATCTGACCGTCATATCGCCCGACATAGGCGGCATCAAGCGAGTGCAGATGTTCCGCGAGCAGCTCATTGCACGGCTGGGCCGCACTGTCGGCATTGCCTTCGTCGAGAAACGGCGCCAGCAAGCAATACTTTCCGGGGGCACCCTCGTTGGTGACGTGGTGGGACGAACCGTACTCATCATCGACGATCTCTGCGCAACGGGCGAAACACTGGTCCGCGCGGCCAGCGCCTGCCATGAAGCGCGTGCCGGCGCTGTACACATCGCCGTCACGCATACACCGGTAGCCGCGGGAATCGATGCCCTCGAAGCGAGCGACAGCATCTGCAGTATCGTTGTTACCGATAGCACCGGCTTCGGCACCGCGCCGCCGGGCACTCGAACGGGCTCGGGGAAGCGAACTATCCTGCCCGTCGCTCCCCTGCTGGGACAGGCCATTCGGCGCATTTTGGCTGGAAAATCGCTCTCATCGCTGCTCGAGCGTTGGCCGGTGTTGTTCGAGGAATGACCACCGCGTCTGTCGCGGCGCCGATTTAAAGTCTGAGGGAAGTAGATGCTCGAGTCTAGGTCGACGACCGCCCGCCCGCGACTGCGCTACAGGATTTTGCGCAGCATCGAGGAACTTACCTCGATCAAGACGCAGTGGGACGCCCTGTGGGCCGAAACAGGCGCCGAGTACTATTTGAGTTTTTCCGGCATCCAGCATAGTTGGAACGAGATCCATCGCCCGCAGGGCGCAGCTCTGTGCTGCGCAGTCGCCTTCGACGAGCACGATTTGCTGGGTATCCTGCCGATGATTTTGCAGCGGCATAAGTTCGCCAAGACCGCCGCGTCCTGCGGGCCAGGATCCGCCGAAGGTTGCGGCATGCTCGTCAAGAAGAGCAAGGAATCGCAGGCGATTGCCACGGCGCTCATGCAAAATTTCCTGAGGTCAGTGCGTCCGGATTACCTGCTACTGAACTTCGTCAGGTTGGGATCGGATCTCGAAGTCGCACTGCAAAGCGTTTCCAGCCGCGACGTCATAAACACCTGGGACGAAATCATTCCTCACGCCGACCTCAAGAAGGAGACCAGCTGGCAATCCTACAAGGATTGCTTGAGCAAGAATTACCAAGGTAATACTGCAAGAGCCCGTCGACGCCTCGGAGAGCAGGGAAAATTGACCACCGAGGTTGTAAGAGGCCCGGCAGACACGCTGATCGATTGGATTTTCCTCCACAAGAAACAGTGGTCGGAGCGCACCAACAAGCGCGGAGAATGGATCTTCTCCAGGCATTACCAACAGTATTTGAAGGTTTTGATGTCCTCGGATCCGAAGTTCATTCTGTTCGTGTTGACGCTCGATGGAACGCCGGTCGCCGCAAGCATGGTTGCAATCGACACGAAGTCAGCGAGCTGGATCATCACCACGTACGACGAAAAGTATAAGCACTTCTCCCCAGGCAACATCTTGGCGGAGAGCATGGTCGAATACGTGTTCGAGAATTGCCGCGGTGACGATGGCGAGCGGCTTGATTTCATTTTCGGGCCCGGCAGGGAGACGGCAAAAATGCAATGGAGCCGGGGCCATGCGGACGAGGCGAGAAGCTACCGCTTTGTGACCTCAAAGTGGGGTTTTGCGAGGACACGGGTCCTTCAAGCCATTGCTTCGATTCGCAATAGCGTCTTTCTTCGCCGAGGTATCAGTCGCTGATGGCCATCGCGACCGGGATCAGTTCCGTGGAGACCGGCGAACCGGTCAGCGGGGTAAGCGCGCCGGAATTGGGGTCGACTGCGTAGGCCGAGACCGTGTTGGAGTTTGAGTTCGCGGCATAGGCAAATCGGCTGGTGGGATCAACCACCACCACGGATGGCTGCATTGCGGTTGCGAAGGGTGATCCGGTTATGGGCGTAAGCGTGCCTGCGGCGCCGCCAATCTGGAATCCCGAGATGTTGTTGGAGCCTTGGTTCGCGACATACACCGTATTCAAGACCGGGTCGACCGCGATTGCAGTAGGCGTGATTCCCGTGGCGAAGGGCGAGACGTTGATGGTGCCTGGCATATCCGAGGCGGAGGTAATAGGAAGGCCATTGACGC
>Ga0116129_1000775_pt1 | contig 19123 bp, 17 predicted proteins | sample June2015DPH_17_2_FD_89732 | JGI IMG/M metagenome (GOLD analysis project Ga0116129, IMG submission 89732) | Peatland microbial communities from SPRUCE experiment site at the Marcell Experimental Forest, Minnesota, USA - June2015DPH_17_10 | ecosystem: Environmental > Terrestrial > Soil > Wetlands...
ACTGGCGGGCGGCTGATCGCCCTTCGGCGACTGATCGCCTTTCGGCGGCTGATCGCCCTTCGGCGGCTGATCGCCCTTCGGCGGCTGATCGCCCTTCGGCGACTGATCGCCTTTCGGCGGCTGATCACCTTTCGGCGGCGGATCGCCTTTCGGCGGCTGATCACCTTTCGGTGGCTGATCACCTTTCGGCGGCTGATCGCCTTTCGGCGGCTGATCGCCTTTCGGCGGCTGATCGCCCTTCGGTGGCTGACCACCGTTCGGCGGCTGACCACCGTTCGGCGACTGGCCTTGCTGGCCGCCGGGGCCGTTACCCTGCGGTGGATTCTTGTCCTGATTCTGCTGCTGCTTGAGCGCATCGATCTTGCGCTTCACGAGATCTCGATTGAACTTGCTGTCCGCATCATCGGCACGCAATTGCAACGCGGTTTCGTAGGCCTTCACCGCATCGTTCCACTTTTTGAGGGTGTCCTCCTTGGACGATTGCTCGGTTTTCTGTCCAGCGCGATACAGAGCGTTGCCGAGATTGTAGTAAGCGTCTTCTTGGACAGCCAGCCGCTTCACATCGCCGGAGGGCGCATGGCCGATGGATTGTTCGAATGATTGCGCGGCCTGCGGAAACTGGGCGGCGCGGTATGCCGCCGTACCCGCATTGTATTCCAGCACCGGCCGCTTCGCGTCGAGCGCAGGTGCGCTGGGCGGGGCGGGTGCAGCCGGTGGGTTTTCGCCCGCGGCTTGCGCAGGCTCGACGTGCCCATCCATCATTAAAATCGCTGCGGTCATGACTGCCGCCTTGGCCGCTGCGGACCCTCGTGCGCCGTTCCGCCGGCGCGTGCCGATGAGAAGGCTGGCCAGCATCAGGGCGAGTGACGCCGCCAGGGGCCATTGATACCGTTCGGTATATATTCTTTGCTGACGAGATGCGAGCTCGTGTTTGGCGATCGATCCGAGCACGTTCTGGAATACCACCTCCAAACCCTCTCCCTGGGTCCCGAGAGGCACGTAGAACCCGCCGGTGGCGGCTGCAATGGCCTTGAGTGTCGATTCGTCCAGCCTCGACTTGACGAGTGCCCCGCTCTCGTCTTTGACGAATCCGCCGCCTTGAGCCTGCGCGACCGGAATCAAATCGCCCGCCGCGGTTCCCACGCCGACCGTGTAGATCTTGAGCCCATTGGCTTGCGCCGCTGTTCGAGCCGTCTCCACCGCGCTGCCTTCCAGGTCCTCGCCGTCGGTCACCAGGATCAGTATTTTATCGCTGGTGGGCCGCCGCCGCAGCGCGGCCTGTGCAGCCTGGATGGCGCTTGAAATATTCGTGCCGCCGCGCGGGATCGTGTTGGTATCGATAGCCCTCAAGGACTCGAGAAACGCTCCATAGTCGAGCGTCATGGGACACACCAGGAAGGCGGTGCCTGCGAACGCCACGATGCCAACCGCATCTCCGTCCAATTGCTTTGCGAAGTCGTCGATGGCGAGTTTCGCCCGCGTCAGACGATCGGGCTTCACGTCCGGTGTCGACATGCTGCGCGAGGTGTCGATCGCAAAAATGATTTCGTTTCCCCGGCGGCTGACCTGCTCCCAGCGAAATCCCAGAAGAGGACCGGCCAGGGCAATGAACAGGCAAATGATCGCCGCAACGAATAGCGTGCGCTGCAGCGCTCGTTTAGTGAGCGAAATGGAGCGCGTCAGTTGACGGCGCAGATGCGCTGCCACGAACTTCTCGAGGGCAGCGTTTTGGCGTGCGTCATAGAGGCGCCACAGCCACAGGAGGAACGCCACGGCGAGAACCGCCGCCGCCAACCACACTGGGCTGCTGAATTTCACGGCAACCTCCGCAGTCGAGTGTGCTGCAGTGCCAAGCTGAGGCCAAGTAGCGCCAGTGACGGAATGAGCGCCCAAGGATACAGCTCTTCGGTACGCTCGAACTTCTGCACGGTCTGCGCGTTCTTCTCGAAGCGATTGATCTGCTCGTAGATCTTCTGCAGCGAATCGGTATCGGTCGCACGATAAAACTTTCCGCCGGTCTCGTCAGCCACCGCTTGGAGGGTTTTTTCGTCAACGTCCACCTTGGCCATGATCAGCCGCATGTTCCCTGCAGCATCTCTGACCGGGATGGGGGCATCACCACGCACGCCAACCCCGACGGTATAGATTTTGACTCCCATGGCCTTGGCTGCTTCTGCGGCGGCGAGCGGCGAAATCTTGCCGGTATTATTCACGCCATCGGTGAGCAGAATGATCACTTTTGACTTCGCCGGGGTCAGGCGCAAGCGGTTGACGCCGGCGGCAATTGCCGAACCAATGGCCGTGCCGTCATCGGCGCCCCCGACGGTGACGCGCTCCAGGTTTTGCTGCAGCCAGTCGTGATCGAGCGTGATGGGGCTGATCAAGTAAGGAGCGCCGGCAAACGCGATCACGCCGATTCGATCGTCGGGCCGCTCGTCGATGAATTTCGAAACGACGGATTTGACCACTTCGATCCGATTGACGCGCTGATGATTAATCTGAAAATCCAGCGCCTGCATCGAGCCGGAAACATCCAGACAAAGCACGATATCGATGCCGTTCGCGATGACCTCGGTTCGGCTATGAGCGCGTTGCGGACGAGCGAGTCCAACGATCATCAAGGCGCACGCGAGCAGCGGCAGCACCCACACCAACAGGCCAATCCGGCTGCGGCTGCGGCGAGCCACCTCGCGCGCGAGGCTGATGTCGGAATATTCTACGGCGGCCACAGGGCCGCGCCGCCCATGCCAAAGCATGACAATCGGCAGCAGCGCCATCAGCCAAAACCATTCAGGCTGTAGGAAGCGCGTCATGAGCCTCCTGCACCGTGGGGATTTCTTCGGTCTTGGCCGTTGCCAACACGAAAGTGCGCGCACTCTGGCGCAGCGCTTCCATGTCCTGCAGGGTGAGGCTCATTCCCGCAAATTTGACGAAATCGCACTGATACAGGAAATCTCCGAGAAGCGACTGGTGCCGGGCCAGCGTTGCATGGGTGGTCTGGAGAAGATCGCGCAGAAACTCTTCGGTCGTTCGCCGGGTGACCGCGACCTCGAATCGCCGCTCGATGTAGCTGCGCACAATGTCCGAGACCGCAATGGAGAATTCCCGCGCGCCGGCCGGCTGCATGAGCGTGCGAATGGCTTCCAGTTGCTCCAGAGCCTTTTCGTAGTGCAGGAGGATGCGCGCGCGTCGGTTGCGCCGCCAACGCCAGATGAGATAGAGACCCAAGGCCAGAATCACCACGCCCGCCGCAACGGCCGGCAATACCCACGCCGGCAGGACGTATTTCGGCCCGCGGATGTCGCGGATGTCTTCTTCCGGACCGGAAGCTGCCGGGCCGGAAGCCGCCGCGCTGGAGGTCGAGGCCGCGGTCGCCGCCGGTTCGGCCGTATGGCCTGCAGCCGCCGCCGGCCCGGCGCCGAGGATCACGCTCACCACGCCGGCCGCGGCCACGGCGCGCATAGCCGAAATGCGCGCTCTCATACGCGTCGACGCACTCGAGTTTTGAAAAACCGCTGCAGAGCCGGCATGTAGGGTGTTCCAGTTTGCAACTGCAAGGTGTCGATGCCTTCTGAACGGAAGTCGCTCACGAGCCTGCGGGCTCTTTCCGCGGACAGCTCTTTGAAACGCTTTCGGACGGCCGAGCTCGCGGTGTCGAGTTCGATCACCTCCCCGCTTTCCGCATCCTCCAGCGCAATGATGCCGACGTTAGGCAGCTCTTTTTCGCGCGGATCTTCGACGTGGACGGCCACCAGGTCGTGCCGGCGATTCGTGCGGCGCATGGCGCGGCGCAATTCGGCTCGAACGGCCAATGGCTCGCGGGGCGTCTCAAAATCCGAAATGAGAAAGACGATGGCCCGCCGATGCAGCAGGCGGTTGGCGACATCGAGCGCTTTGACCGTGTCGGTTCCGATGGCCTCAGGCATATGGTAGAGGATGTCCCTGACGACGCGCAGTACGTGACGACGCCCTTTCTTCGGCGGCAGGTAGCGCTCGACCCGATCGGTGTAGAGCAGCAGGCCGACTTTGTCGCTGTTGCGGATGGCGGAAAATGCCAAAACGCTGGCCAATTCCGCCGCCAGGTCGCGTTTACTGGCGGCACCGGAACCGAAATTCCCGGAAGCGCTGATGTCCACCAGCAAAAAGATGGTGAGCTCGCGCTCTTCGGTAAACTTTTTGACAAACGGCCGGCCGGCCCTGGCCGTGACATTCCAATCGATGGTGCGCACTTCATCGCCCGGGGTGTACTCGCGCACCTCATCGAAGTCCATCCCGCGTCCCTTGAATACCGAATGATAGGAACCGGCGAGACTGTCATTGACCATGCGGCGCGTGCGGATTTCCAACTGCCGCATGCCGCTCATGATGACTTTGCTCGACTTGCCGGTCTCCCGTGCCATCGTCACGGCACCGGCAAGGCATCGAGAATTTTTTCGATGACATTCTCGGAAGAGATATTTTCGGCCTCGGCTTCGTACGTCACCGACACCCGGTGACGCAGCACGTCAAGCGCGATCGATTTCACGTCCTGCGGAATCACAAAGTGACGGCCGCTCAGGAAAGCCATGGCGCGTGCGCCCAATGTCAACGCAATGGTGGCCCGCGGCGAAGCGCCATTCTGGATGTAGCCGTTCAAATTCAAGGTCGCCGCAATCGGCGGGCGGGTTGCGAGCACCAGATCAACGATGTAATCCCGAATCTTGTCATCGACATAGAGCGTGTTCACGACATGGCGCGCCTCCACGATTTGTGCCGCGCTGACCACGGTCCGGGGAACGACCATGGCTTCGGTCGTCGCCATGGCATCCAGAATCGCACGCTCCTCGCCGCGGTTTGGATAGGTGACGATCACCTTCATCATGAATCGATCGATTTGCGCCTCGGGAAGCGGGTACGTTCCCTCCTGCTCCAAGGGGTTCTGGGTCGCCAGCACCAGGAACGGGGTGGGCAGACGGTAAGTCTCATCGCCGATGGTGACTTGGCGCTCCTGCATCGCTTCCAATAGAGCACTTTGTACCTTTGCCGGGGCCCGATTGATTTCGTCCGCGAGGATCAGATTGCTGAAGATCGGCCCGTGCTTCGTCCTGAACGCGCCGTCCTGTGGGTTGTAAATCATCGTTCCCACGATGTCCGCCGGCAGCATGTCGGGTGTGAATTGCAGCCGCTTGAATTCCAGGGCGATGCAGCTGGCCAGGGTCTTCAACGCCAGCGTCTTCGCCAAGCCGGGGACGCCTTCCAGCAGCACATGCCCGTTGCTGAGCAGCGCAACCAACAATCTGTCGAGCAGGTGCTTTTGACCCACGATGACGCGCGCCATTTCCTGCTGGAGCGGGCGTATCCAATCTGAACTGGCCGCAACCGTCTCGCGTCCGGCACGCATCCCCGGGTCCGGCGCGCCCGCCGGGAGGAGCGGTTCCCGGTTGGCCGGCTGATACCTCGCATTTTGCTCAATGAGCGGGGCCGCTTTCTGATTCATTCCTGGATCCTTATTGACGAAATTCCGAGTCTATGGGCAAGGCGAACCGCGAAATCCCCTAAAGACTCCGGAACTCGCAAATGAGGCTTTGAACTTGCGAAGGGCCTTCGGTTCCCTGCTGACGGCGATGCCGGGCGAAAGACTAGAATTCTCCGTAACCCCGCGCCATTGCCGCAGCAAATATGGGCAGAAACACAAAAAGCGCAAGTTCTGCGTGCAAATATCGACGCACCTTCCGTATCTGCGCTTCGCCCGGCGAACTGCCCGAATTTCGCCAGCGAACAAATGCCACCGTCGGGGGTACCGACAATATCCCGATAGCCGCGAAGTCGGCAATTTTGGCCCAGAAAAATCCATTGTGCGAGTAGTACACCCAACCCTTGGCGGCAAATATCGCCCGGCAGAAGCCGACCACGATAACCGCTGCCGCGAGGATGCCGTACCCCAGATCGATCCAAGAAATGCGCGCGACCGCGGCTCCACTCACGCCAGGGCGAATCACCCAAAATTCGGCAAATAAAATCCCGAAAATGGCGAAGATCAGCAGATGGTGGCCTATGGCGAGAGACAGATCGAGCATACCGGCTGAGGATATCAATTCACCGCACGATGGTCACGCTCCGGCAGAACGACAGGCACGCCCATCGAAAGTCGCGTTGATTTCCTTCAAAGTGTGCTCCAGCCCTGATCCGTAAGTGCCGATATCGAATACTCTGCCATCTTCGCGGCCGCACAACGACAAACAAAGACGGCGGCCCCGGAAATGCGTGATTGGTGTCAGGTTCCAGGATTCTTGGAACCGGCGGGCAGGTGCAACTGTTGCAGCGTGTTGGCGATAACACCTGCGCCGGTGGCGAAGCGAGGATTGCATGAAGATCACATGGAAGGTGGGGGTCGGCGCCTCGGTACTCCTGCTGGGTACCCTGCCGGGCCACGCGGACACCACGATTGACACGATTGATCAATATGTGACTTTCAGCGGTTTCGGCACGCTGGGAGAGGTGCACTCCGACTACCGACAGGCCGACTTTACCGGAGAGTACATACAGCCGCACGGCGCCGGATTCAGCCGCAGCTGGAGTCCCACCCCCGACAGCGATTTGGGCGGCCAAGCCGACTTGCGCATCGCCGATGGACTCACCGGCGTGGTGCAAGTCATCTCTCGCGACAACGACGATGGCAACTACTCACCCAGCGTCGAGTGGGCCAACATCAAGTACTCGATCACTTCGGATCTGGCGGTACGGGTTGGCCGGACTCTGTTACCGACTTACGAGCGCTCCGACAGCGAAAATGTTGGTTACGCCCTCCCCTGGGTGCGGATCCCGAACGAAATCCGCTTCTCGAACTCGGCGACCCACAGCGACGGGGTGGATGTGCTCTACCGCGTCAAGACCGGCGATGTGACCCAGGATCTTCAGTTACAGTTCGGGCGCACCTCGGAAGATTTCTCCGGCGCGGTGTTTCGTGGCAAGGATCTCGTGGTCTTGAGCGACACCCTCCAGTACGGCAACACCAGCGTGCATCTGGCTTATCAGACCATGATGTACACGTTCTCGGTTCTCCCGCCGGCTCGATTCCGGCTGGCCAGCGCGGGATTCACGTATGATCCGGGGACGTGGTTCGTGACGGGGGACAGCAACGTCGCCCATTACGACTTCTTCGGCGAACTCTATGCCTGGTATCTGAGCGTCGGCATGCGATTCGGCCGCTTCACCCCTTACCTCATCTACTCTACCGAAGATGCGCCAAGTGCGGAACCGCCATCCGGATTGACCCGATTGGGCGACGAGCGCACGGTGGGCACCGGGGTGCGCTGGGACTTTGCCAAGAACATCGACTTCAAGCTGCAGCTGCAACAAGTCACCATCGAAACCCTGGACGCACCCGCCTCGTTCAATAATATCCAACCGGGACTGCGGCCCGGCGACAAAGCCAATGTGGTCAGTTTGACATTGGATTTTGTGTTCTAGTAGGCCATGTCACGCAGGGCTTGCATGAAAACGACGGCGCTCAGCGCCATGATCTTCGCCGTGTTGACCGCCAACGTCCACGCAGAGGACATCGTCGTCATCGTCAATCCTGCCGCCAAGCCGGTCAGCAAGGAGCAAATCGTCGACGTCTATCTGGGAAGGAGCGCCGAGCTGACGCCCATCGACCAAACCGTCGGTTCGTCGATCTACGTCCAGTTCTACCAGAAGGCAACGGGCCGCGACGCCGCGCAGATCAAGGCAATCTGGTCGCGCATCCTGTTCACCGGCAGAGGCCAGCCGCCGAAACAACTGCCCGATTCGGCGGCGGTAAAAAAGAGCGTCGCCGCCAACCCAAATGCCGTGGGCTACATCGAGAAGTCCGCCGTGGACGCCACGGTCAAAGTCGCGTTGCCGCTCGATTGACGGCCATGGATAGCATGACGTGAAGGCACGGCCCTTGAGAGAAGCTATGCACCGCCGCTTGGGCCGTATCGCCGAGCCGCAGATTCTGTTCCCTATCATTGCCGTGGTTCTATTGGCCGCCATGTGGATGGCGACGGTCGGCATCATCAGACTCAAGCACACCGAAGCTGAGCACGACGCAGCCCAATTGAGCCGTGAACTGTTGGGAACTTACGAGGCGCAAGTGGTTCGGGTGTTGCGCGAAATCGATCAGACTCTCAACCTCGTCAAGTTTTGGCACGAACGCAATTCCATGCAGGGCGCTCTCTCCGAACTGAAAGATCGAGGATTGCTGCCGCCGGACCTGGTCTTCTCCGTCAGCATTGCCGACCGTGACGGTACCATCGTGGAGAGCACCCGGCCGTTGGGCGGCGACAGCGTTGCCGATCAGGATTATTTCCGCAGGCAGCGCGACAGCAGCGCCATCCTTGTCGGAAAGCTGCCCCGAGGTGCGACCGGCGATGGCAAACTCCTTTTCTCAAGAAGGTTGAATGGGCCTAAAGGTGATTTCGACGGCGTGGTGATGGTCGCCGTCGACGCGGCATTCTTCGTCAGCGGCTACGACGCTTCGAAGCTGGGCGAACACGGAGTCCTCGGCATTCTCGGTACGGACGGCATCGTGCGCGTCAGGCGCAGCGGAGAATCGATGTTCTCCGGCGATGCGCTCGACTACGCGTCGGTGCTGCCGAAACCTGACGACGCCGATGCGGAGCCGCCGGTCTCGCGCAGCAGCTGGGACGGCGTATGGCGTTGGAGCTCGGCGCGAGAAATCTACGGCTTTCCGCTGGCGATACTCGTCGGACTGGCACAAGAGGAACAACTCGCAGCCGTTCAAAGAGATGCCTTCGGCTACCTCTCGTGGGCTGCGGCAGGCAGCGTCGCAATCATTCTGTTGATGGCGGTATTGGGTCGAATGAGCTGGCAGCTGGCGCAAAGCCGCTTGCGCGAAAGCGAATCCAAGCTGGAACATGCGCGGCGTGTCGAGTACCTGGCTTACCACGACGGCCTCACGGGCCTGCCCAACCGGAGCATGTTCAGCAAACTGCTGGCTCAACGCATCAGCGAAGCTCGCCGCTACAACAAGCAGCTCGCGGTTGCGTTCCTCGATCTTGACCGCTTCAAGCAGATCAACGACACGCTGGGTCACGAGGCCGGCGATCAGTTGCTGGTGGAGGTCGCCGCCCGACTGCAGGGTTGCGTGCGGGATAGCGACACGGTGGCACGTTTGGGGGGAGACGAATTCGTGGTGCTGCTCCCGGAAATGGAGGAAGGGAAGCAGGCGGTCATCGTGGCCCAAAAAATACTTACCGTCATCGGCAAGGCGTTTACTCTCATCGGCCACGAATTTCGCGTCACGGCGAGCATTGGGATCAGTCTCTATCCGCAGGACGGGGAGGACGAGCAAACCCTGACCAAGAATGCCGATATCGCGATGTATCAGGCCAAGGCGGAGGGAAAGAACAATTTTCAGTTCTACTCAGAAAAACTGAATGCCAATTCGCTCGAGCGGCTCACGTTGGAATCAAGCCTGCGGCACGCTCTGGAGCGCAACGAGTTTAGGCTGTATTACCAGGCAAAGCGCGATATTCGCAGCGGCCGCATCGCCGGGATGGAGGCGCTGCTGCGCTGGGAGCACCCTGACCTGGGCACGGTGGCGCCCATGCAGTTCATTCCGGTCGCCGAGGATACCGGGCTCATCGTGCCGATCGGAAGGTGGGTGCTCAAGACGGCTTGCCTGCAAAGCGTGGCATGGCAAAACGAGGGCCTGCCGCCCTTGAGCGTCGCCGTCAACATGACCGCACGCCAGTTCTCGGATGAATACCTGCTGCAGGATCTGGCCTCGATACTCAAGGACACCGGCATGAATCCGCAGCTCCTGGAAATCGAACTGTCGGAGAGCTTGCTGATCCACGACGTGGAAACGACGCTGCGGATCCTGACGGGGATCAAGGCGCTGGGTGTACGCATCGCCGTTGACGATTTCGGTACCGGCTACTCCTCGTTGGCGACGCTGCAGCGCTTTCCCCTCGACACGGTCAAGATCGATCGCTCGTTCATCGGCGAGCTGGTTGGCCCGTCAGAGGATTCGGCGCTGGCCGACGCGGTCATCGCGATGGGCAAATCGCTGAGCCTGACGGTCATCGCGCAGGGCGTCGAAACCAAGGAGCAGGCGGATTTTCTGCGTGCCCATGCCTGCGATGAATTGCAGGGCTTTTATTTCAACAGACCCTTGCCGGCCTATCAATTTGCGCAGCTTATGCGTGCCCAGACCGCGGACATTTCCTATGTCGGCACGCGCGCGGGCCTGTTGAATCCGCAGCTATGACGGGCGTGTAGCCGTTATCCTACGCCCGCACGGGGAATTTGCACCGCATCATCCCATCGCAGTTCACGGCGGGGCCCCAATGGGTACAATGGCTCGAACAGTGTAAGACTCAAGGACCCGACATGCGCCCTGTGACGCGGCCACCTGATTTTCAGCAAAACGACGTGGCGGATGAAAGCGCCATCAAGAGTTGGCTGGACGCGCTGGCCAGCGGCGCCTCCAACGAGGCTGCGTTCTTGCGGTCGGTACAAGAGAGGTTCGGGTCCGATACCGAGGGCACCTGGGAAGTGCTCTCGCAGCTGGACCAGTACTATCGGCGTGGAAAGATCAATGCTGAAGTATTCCAAGCGGTCAAAAGTGCGTTGGCAGAATCCGCACTGGGCGCAGGCCACACGTTGGGGATTCCGGTGGCAGACAATGGCGCGAGCCCACGCAGTGCTGCGCGCGCGGAGCCGGATCCGCTGCCGCGCCGTGAGGAAGTTCAGCCGCAGGATGCCGTGCTGGACCTGAAACCGGGCAGCGTGCTGCGGCGTCGCTACCGAATAGAAACCATGTTGGGCCAGGGTGCCATGGGTACCGTCTTTCAGGCCCTCGATGAGTATCGCCTGGAAACGCCGCCGGCCGGTCAAGGGTTGGCGATCAGGGTGGCGCACGCGGCGGTGACCAAGCGCGCGGAATTGCTCACGGAACTGCGCCGGTCGTTCCAACAGATGCAGCGGCTTTCGCACCCAAACATCGTGCGTGTTTTCGAGTTTGACCGCGATGGCCCGATCGTTTTTTTTACGATGGAACTGCTCAATGGCGCGCTGCTCAGCCGCGTACTGCAAGCCGGAAAAGTCGTTCCCCTGAGCGTTGCCCAGGCATGGGCGGTCGTCCGCGACATCGGTGCGGCCCTTAGCTATGCGCATTCACGCGGTGTGGTGCATGGAAATGTCAATCCGCAAAATGTTTTCATCACGATCTCGGGCGAATTGCGCGTTCTGGATTTCGCTGCGCCGCTCAGGTCGAACCTGGCCTCAGCGGCGGCGGATCATGAAATGACGTTGCCGTCTGCTGCATCGGGCTACGCCAGCTGCCAAGTGCTCGAAGGCGAACGTGCCGATGCGCGCGATGATGTTTTTTCTCTGGCCTGCATCGCATTCGAACTGCTCCACGGCGAACATCCATTCCCGAGGAAAACCGCGATCGAGGCGCGCAAGGCGCGCTTGAGTCCGCGACGGCCCCCGAAGCTCACCCATCAGCAGTGGCAGGCACTGCGCGCCGGCCTCGCCTGGGAACGCGAGGAACGGCCCTCAGATATGCAGCAATGGCTGCAACAGTTGGACCTTCGCGGAGCGGCGAAACAGGTGGCACCGATCGCTGAGCTTCTCGAGCCGCTTCCTCACAAGAAGCGCAAATCGAGATTTTCGATGGCGGCCGCCGCCGCGATTGCATTGTTGCTCGCCGCCGGCTACTGGGTCATCAGTCAGCGTGGCGTGTTGCCCAGCGTGGATGGCGATGTGACGGCCTCGGCTCCCACCGCCGCTTCGCCGAGTTCCGCGCCGGCAGACGCAGTGCCCGCGAATTCCGCCTCGCTCAGCGATCAAGGCCCCGCTCCGACCGTCCGTGCGGCGCCGCCGCCGCCGCCGGCCGCACGCGAAGTGCCTGTGCCACGCCTGGCAAGCGCCACGGCGCTCCCCGCGCCGGTAGCATCGGCGCCCCCAGCGCGAGCGCCTTCGGCGACGCCCGCTCCAGTAGCATCGGTGACGCCCGCGCCATCGCTTAGCACTTCTTCAGGGCCCTCGAGGATCGAATTGGCCGCGGACACGATCGATGTACCGGCTGCCGAAACTTCAGCCCAGGTCACCGTGCGGCGCAAGGGCAGTTTGCGGGGCGAAGCCAACTTTACCTGGTGGACCGAATCCGGTACCGCGAAACCGGGCGTTGATTTTTCAGCGGTCTTGCCGCATCAAGCCTCCATCGGCGATGGAAAATCCAGCATCTCGCTGAACATTCCCGTGAGCAATGCGCCGCGTACTCAAACAAAAAGTTTCTACGTGGTCATCGACCAGACTGAGGGCGGTACGCCACTCGGTGCGCGAACACTTACCATGGTCACTCTGCCGCCGGCGGAGTAGGAGTCCTCGCACCTCGTTCATCGGCATAAATCGCCGCAAAGATTTGGCGTAGGATATTCTTTTGCACCTTACCCATGGTATTTCGCGGCAGCTCATCGAGCAGCAGAATTCGCTTCGGCACTTTGTAGCGGGCCAGACGCGCCTTCACCGAATCGATGATGGCCTGTTCGGATAGAACGGCGTCCGGCTTCGGCACGACGGCCGCCGTGACACCTTCGCCGAAATCCGGATGCGGCACCCCGAACACCGCGCTTTCCAGCACGCCGGCCAGCGCATCCAATTCAGTTTCGACTTCCTTGGGATACACATTGTAGCCGCCGCTGATCACAAGATCCTTGGCCCGTCCAACGATGTGCACATAGCTGTCGCCATCGATGCGCCCCACGTCACCCGTATTGAACCATCCGTCAACGCTGAATTCACTGCGCGTCTTCGCCTCATCCTCCCAATAGCCCAAGAACACATTCGGACCTTTTACTTGAAGCGTGCCGATCGCATCCGGCTCGAGTTCGACCGCACCGGTTTCGGCGTTGACCACCCGGATCGCCGTGCCTTTCAGCAGGGGGCCCACCGAGCCCGGCAAACGCAGGCCATCGTAAGGGTTCGAGGTGTTCATCAGGGTCTCGGACATCCCGTAGCGCTCCAGAATCACATGACCGGTGCGCGACAGAAATTCGCCGTGGGTGTCGGCCAGCAGGGGGGCCGAGCCGGAGACGAACAGGCGCACCGTGGCGGTTGTCTCCTCGTTGAGCGCCGGCTGTTGCAGCAGACGGGTGTAATGGGTTGGGACACCCATGTACACCGTCGCGCCCCGCAGATGCATCAAAGTCTGCGCGGCATCGAATTTAGGCAGCAAAAACAGGCTCGATCCGGAAGCGAGAACCGTATTGATGGCGGCGAACAATCCGTGAATGTGGAACAGCGGCAACGTGTGCAGCAGTACATCGGCGCGCGTAAAGCGCCAGGCCTCGGCCAGTACGGCGGCATTGGAGGCGAGATTGCCCCGCGTCAGCATGGCGCCCTTGGGGCGCCCCGTGGTCCCGGACGTGTAGACAATCGCCGCCAGCGCGCCGGCGTCGAACATCGTCGGCAGGGCGAAATCATCGGCACACTCGGCCGCCAATGTGCAGAGCGACCCCTCGCCGCTCGCGTCCAGCGTCTCGAGCGCAATTCCTGTCTCTGTCGCCAGCGGCTCGATCACCTGCCGGTCTTGCGGCCGAATAACGGCAACCCGCGGCCGCGAATCGCGCAGAAGGTAGTCGACTTCATTCGGCGTGTTAGCCGCATTGATGGGCACGAATACCGCACCCAAGCGCAGGCAGGCAACATACAGAAGCACCGCTTCCGCGGACTTATCGACTTGAACCGCGATGCGCTCGCCCGGTGTCACACCCCGCCGCATCAGCGCGCGGGCGATCCGGCCCGACTGTTCGCGCAGCGCCGCGTAGCTGATCTCTCGGCCCTGCGAAGTCCTCAGAAAAACATGTTGCGCGCTGCCGGAGATCTGTTCGACCCAGCCGGCGGGATCGGTTGCGAATGACATGGTACATCATACAATAGGGTCTATCGGCTCGTCGTGAGCTGCGTCCAAATGGGCGTGACCGTTGCATCGGCGAGTCCCGCATCTCTTATCGTGGCCAACGCTTCGTCCCGAGAAATAACATTCTGCGATTCCAGCAAAGAAAGAGTCCCCAGCAGTTCACCGACGCACAACGCGATCGCCAGACTTTCCTGCGGTGATTTTTCGATCGCGGCCAGGAGACGCGGCGAGCTTTCCCAATATCGCGCCATACGCAGCGCCACTTGCGGGCCCAGCGCTGTGGTCAATGCGACGCACAGTGTCGGGCTTGGCGCGATGCCGGGAGCGCGCGCATAAACATCCAGAGCCGCACCATAGACCAACAACGGACCCAGCGCGCTCAGCAGGACGACCAGCTGAGCTTCGAAGCGATCTTCGGGATGCGTTTTCAGTGCATACATCTCCGCCGCGCGCGCGGCGCGCTCGGTGCGCTCCCACAACATGCGCGGAAATCGCGGGAAATTCGTGCGCGTCGCGCGAAACACCGGCTGCAGCATGGCGGTTGCGACCAGCCCCCGGAGTGCGTCGGCCCCCAGAATGACGATCGCGCGCTGGATGGTTTCGATCGGCGCGGGCGATGTCCGATAGAGGGCGGAATTCGCGAGCCGCAGCACCTCCGCCGCCAATACCGGATCGTGGGCCACGATGCGAGAGAGTTTGTCGGTGGCCGCGCGGGGGTCGTCCATCGCACGCAAGAGTTGCGGCATCAATGTCGGCCGCCGCGGGAAATACCTCGGGTCCAGCGTGTCGGCCCGCAGTATCGCGGCAACCGAGTCGCGAATCTGAATATGAGCGGGTTCCAAAAACTGCGCATGCGAGGTTGCCGCAAATGCAAGCCGCCAAAGCCGCTCGGTCACCAGGCTGTTGGCCAGCTCGATTCGCGAACCATCAAGCTCGAGACCCGGAATCCCGGCACCTTCCCGCCCTGGGTGCTGCGCACTTTCCGGAACCGGAACGCTGGCCGCTCTGCGCCCACCGTAAGACCGGTACGCCACCCAGGCGCCGATCCCCGCGGCGATAATCGCAATCACGATAGCGGCGCCAACCATTGCTCGACACCCTGGGAGACAGGCTCCTCGGTTATTCCTCAGTAATGAGGCGGACGTTCCTGCTCCGCGGAGAGCACCTGTTCGGATGGCGCGCCCTCGAGCCGTTCTCTGACTGCCTTGAGCTGGGTTTCCAGCGTCTGGATTTCCCGGTGCTGTCGAAATACCACGTCGCTGAGTTCGGACATGGCACGCTCGAGATACGCAATCCTGGACTGGACTTGTTCCAAGGGGTCATCGTGCATCGGCTAATACTTCACGCCGTAGAAAACGTAGTCGGCCGTGTAGGGCGCGCGAAGCTGCTGCCCGGCCTGATCCGGGCGACACGCTACCACGGGAGCGTTGCCTCCCACCGTATTCAAGCGTTGAACGTACTGCACTCCGCTGAAAAGACCATGACCAAAGGTCGCCCTGGCACGCAGCAGCAACCAGGGAATCGAGTCCGGCTTCGGGCTTTCGCTGCGACCGACGACTTCGCCAATCACTTTACTGCCGTCATCGGCTTCCCACGTCGGGCCGGCATAGTGTTTTCCGACACTTCGACCTCCCTTGGTAAACAAGGCGGCTTCCGGCTGTTTGAACGACCACTCAAACTTGGACGGGTCGTTCTTAGCCGGCTGGCATTCATAGATCTGCACACCCTTGGCGTGCAGATCCTTGATGAGCCCCGGAGAGCCGGGGACGCTCAGCGGTGCAGGTACTTGCGGTGCGGTTGCGCAGCCCACCACCACCACGCACACCGACATCCGGAGCATTTGCGGCAACAACCGAAGATTCATAGTCCTCTCCCATTCGAACAGCGGCCATCCCGCATTATGTCAGCAGTTACCCCTGACGAGGGGCGGTCAAATGCGCTATTGTGCGCGAATCATGCTACGAAAGCCCCAGAGGCGCGTGCTCGCCATCGATGTCGGCGGCAGCCATGTGAAAACCCGAATCTCCGGCTCCCGCGAGATTCGTCAGTTTGAATCCGGGGCGACCATGACGCCACGCCAGATGGTGTCGCGCGTGCTTCGGCAGACCGGCGATTTGAAATACGATGTCGTGTCGATCGGGTACCCCGGCGTGGTCGTGCATGGCAAGGTCATGACCGAGCCTTACAATCTGGGGCGCGGTTGGGTGGGATTTGATTTTCGCAAAGCGTTTGGCCGGCCCACCATGCTCATGAACGACGCCGCCATGCAGGCCATCGGCAGCTACGAGGGCGGACGCATGCTCTTTTTGGGGTTGGGTACCGGCTTAGGATCGGCGCTCATCGTCGATGGTACGGTGGCTCCCATGGAGCTTGCTCACCTGCCCTACAAGCGCGGCCGCAGCTATGAGGACTATCTGGGCGACGGCGGCCGGCGGCGGCTCGGCGCTAAAAAGTGGCGTCGCGCGGTGGCGGACGTCGTCGCGCAGCTCAGCAAAGCCCTGGAAGCAGACTATGTCGTCATCGGCGGCGGCAATGCCCGCAAGCTGAAGAAATTGCCGGCAAACGCGCGGCAGGGAAACAACGACTTCGCGTTTCTCGGCGGCTTTCGCGTTTGGCGCCCCGGGGTGAACCGCGCCTAGGAACCTGTGGCTCCCAGGCTCCTACCCTTTCGCGCGACGCAGTTCAAACCCCAACCGCGGAAAATGCACGACGACTTTTCCGGCGCGCGCATCTTCCCGCGCGATTGAAATTCGCTCGGCGGTGGCCCCATACAGGACGCCCTCAATCGGATCGGTGCCGGTGTCAGTGGCGGCAACCACCACTTTTTCCCCAACCGAGATGCCATGGGACTCGGCGTTTCCCCCAGAGGACGGCTCGGCCGCAGCGCCCTGGGCAATGGCAATCGCGGCCCCGCTGTCGAGTTTCTCGTGCGTGCCATGACCGCACGCAGACATGCGCGCCCGCCACGCCTGAAGCGCTGGATAGGAATCCAGAATTTTGGCCACGGGGCCCCCGCGCTCCACGAACCACAGGCTGTGGTAAATCGAGAAATCCGCAATGCTCGGCGCGGAGCCGAAGAAGTAGCTTTGCGTTGCGAGCATGCCATCCAGGCGCTGCAGATACAGGCCGAACGCGCCAACCGCATCCCCAGGCCGCATGCGCGGAAGATTCGCGCGGAACACACTGCGGTCGTCGCCGAAAGCCTTGACCGCTTCAGGAGCCTGACCGGCGAACATGTGCGCAAGGCCTGCCGGCTGCATGGCGAAGGCAACCGCCGTCCAAAACAGCGTCGAATCGGCCCACTGGGCGAGGATGCGGGACGCGCCGGCGCTGCCGGCCGGATACAGCGACGGCGTCGGCGACAGCGCGTCGATGACCTCTGCGATGAGCGCCGTGTCGCAATAAATGTCGGCGCCGATTTGCATGACCGGCGTTTTTCGATAGCCGCCGGTGAGCGCCACGAGGTCCGGCTTCGGCATGATGTTCGGGATGTGTACCGATGACCAATGCAAGCCCTTGAATCCGAGAATCAGACGGATCTTCTCGGCGAACGGCGACATAGGGTAGTGGTGCAAGATGATTTGCGGGTACTCAGCCATCCGATTCGACTCCTGATTTCAAGTATTTGAATGTGCCCATCGCCTTGGCTATCAATCGATCACTGGTATCGCGCACCTCACCTTCGCAGAAGGCCATGGTCTTGGAGCGGTGATAGGCGTGCCCCGAGACGATCAAGCGCGAACCGGCAGGCGCGGGCTGCAAGAAACTAGTCTTCATCTCCACGGTGACGCCGCCGCCGGCACTCGTGTTCAGCGAACGGCCCGCCACCGCCATCGCCACATCGAGCAGGGACATGAGCACTCCGCCGTGCGCGACCGACCAGCTGTTGAGATGCCAAGGCTCGAGATTGAGCGCAACCTCTGAGCGCCCGTCTGCGGCGCTGATGAACTCGACGCCAAGCTCCTTGATAAACGGAACGTTGAGTCGAAATGCGGTCGATTGAGTCACACGAAACCGTACCTTGCGCCGGCATTGCATGTCAATCGATGGTTACTGGCACAATGCCTCAACCATGAGTGCGGTTGCCGGGAATATTCTGCGAATCACGATCACCTTGCTGGCCACGTTTTTGATCGGATTGCCCGCGGCCTGGGCCGCTTTGGCCATCTGGTTCCAGGCGCTGGGCGGACAGCTGTCGAAGACCGTGATGGTCGTGCTCTGGCTCGGGTTCAGCGTCGCGATGCTGGCAGCGCTGTGGCAGGGCCGTCCCGGCATGGCCGTGCTGGTCTTTGCGGCGGTGTTCGGTGCGTTGCTTTTTTGGTGGCGGACAATTCAGCCGACCAACGATCGCCGGTGGGCGGATGACGTCGCTCGAATCAGCAGCGGCAGCATCGAGGGCAACCGGGTCACTTTGCACAATGTTCGCAATTTCGATTGGCGAAGCGATGATGATTACACGCAGCGATGGGAGACCCGTGTCTACGATCTTGACGGCCTGAATTCGGTGGACGTGATCATGTCGTATTGGGCCGGACGGGCAATCGCACACATGCTGGTGTCGTTCGGCTTCCACGATGGTCAGCACGTCGCGTTCTCCGTGGAGGTCCGGCGCGAGAAGAACAAGAGCTACTCCGAGCTCAGCGGATTTTTCAAGCGGTACGGACTTAGCATCATTGCAGCCGACGAGCGGGATGTGATCCGCGTACGCACCAATATTCGAGGTGAGGACGATTATCTGTATCGAATTCGCATGCCGCTGACCGCGATTCGATCGCTGTTTGTCGGCTATGTTGAACAGGCGGCCGCGCTGGTGAATGAGCCTCGCTTCTATAACACCATCACCGTCAACTGCACCACCCTGGTCTACCACATGATGACGCGAATCGTCGGATACCTGCCTTGGAGTTATCGCCTGCTGTTCACCGGATACTTGCCCGAGTATGTCTACCGCGTCGGCGGTCTCGACCCGCGCTACTCTCTGGAAGAGCTGCGTGCGCTGGGACGGATTACCGAGCGTGCGAAGCTATCCGACCGCAGCCCCAGCTTTTCCGGGGACATTCGCCGCGGCATTCCCCCGATCGATCCCGCACCGGCGGTGTCCAGCCTTAGTCCGAGTTCAGCGGCTTGAAGCCATAATGCCTGAACGCGAGGCTGCCCGCAGGGCCGCGGATATAGGCCAGGAACTTGGCGGCATCGGGCTTCGCCCCCACCGTCAACGCCGCAGGATAG
>Ga0116129_1000777_pt1 | contig 19112 bp, 13 predicted proteins | sample June2015DPH_17_2_FD_89732 | JGI IMG/M metagenome (GOLD analysis project Ga0116129, IMG submission 89732) | Peatland microbial communities from SPRUCE experiment site at the Marcell Experimental Forest, Minnesota, USA - June2015DPH_17_10 | ecosystem: Environmental > Terrestrial > Soil > Wetlands...
ATCCAGATCGATCGGAACAGGCCTTTCGCCGTACCACACGTTCTCCTTGATCAACCAGGAAAAGGCATAAGGAATCAGCTTCTCGATCTCTTCGTAGACGTCGAATTTGCGAAGGCTGCCGACGTCGAGAATGGAGCCGAACCAGGCGGAGTTTACGGCCTTGACGATGCCAATGACTTGATCCGCTGTTCGCACGAAGTCTTCGTGATTCTGAAGTGCGACCACCACGCCACGTTCCTGACCGTAGGCAGCGCATTCCCGGAAGTCGGGAATCATCCACTTCACGACCTGGTCAAAGGAGTAGCCGGGGACTTGATCCGGGCCGGTAAAGACACGAATCATTGGCGCGCCGAGCTTGACGGCAACCTCGATCCAGTCCTTCACGAGTTGCACTTCTTGCCGCCGCGCGGCTGGATCGGGCAGCGTGAAATCGTTCTTGACCGCGGTGAAGCTAATTGCGACACCGTTGACATAGGCGCGGCGCTTAAGGTTATAAATCATCTCATCGGAGGGAACTTTGGGGTAGCCGGGGAAATAATAGCCGGTCGCGTCCAGGGAGTCGAGCCCGTTTTCGGCGCAAAAGTCGACCAGCTTCTCCAAGGTGATGGATCCGGCCCGCAACTGAGTATCGAACGAATAGGCATTCAATCCGATTCTTACGTGCACGCCGGGGGCACGGGCAACCTGGTCCCCGGCTCGGGCCGTTGCGGCGAGGGAGGCCAAGCCAATGGATCTCATCAAAAATGATCTACGTTGCATGATGTTTAGATGTCCCAATGGAAGTCATAGAAAACACGGATGAGGTTGCCATCGAGATCGGCGGCCATAAACTCGCGCAGCTTCCAGGGTTTGTCTTCCGGCTCCGACACGATCTTCGCTTGCGCGGCTTTCCACTCGGCGAAGAGTTCGTCCACCTCAGCCTTGCTGTTGAGATTGAGCCAGAAGAGGATAGGGCCCACGTTGCCGTGGGACTCCCGGAAGGAGCGATTGGTGATAAACAGCCTGCAATTCCCTCTAAAGATGCCGGCGATCCCACCTTTTTCGTCCCCCCAACCGAAGGTGAAGCCCAGCGTGTTGACATAGTAGGCCGCGGCTTTGTCGACGTTGGCCGCCGGGATCTCCGGAACAGGAGCGGGGAGCGTCATCGGGTTGTTGGGTTCATCCTACCACGAGCGCGCGCGGGGAAGTTCCGAAATGGAATCAGACGTGCAATTATAATGGCAGGCGCTCGGTTTTGCGCATGAAAGCGAGGATAAAGATATGAAAACATTAAGAGCAGTTGCTTTAATGACGCTAGCGGCGGGTTTTTTGCTTGCTCCATCGCAAAAAGCGCATGCACAAGTTGCAGTGAGTATCGGGGAGGCGCCGGTTTGTCCTTACGGTTATTACGAAGCTCCTCCGTATAACTGCGCCCCGGACGGTTACTACGGGCCGGAGTGGTTTTCGGGCGGCATTTTCATCGGCGCGGGACCGTGGTATCACGGGCCAGAACACTTCTACGGGCACGTCGATCATAATTTAGACTATCGAAAGGGTTATCACGGGGCCTTCCCGGCGCGTGGCGAGCATCCAGCCGAGCACCGCGCAGAGTTCCACGGTAAGGCCATGCATGATGTTCATGGCCACGAGGCACCCCGAGGTCACAAGTAACACGTCTGCGCGCCGTGATCCTGTCGCTTTGACGGGATCACGGTGAGGCGCAGGGCTTACACCACCAACTTCCAAGGGTTGCGATATTCGCGGCTCAGATACTTCTTCGCTTCCGGCTCATTCACCGTCCACTTCTGCGCATCGAAATCGAGCCGCAGTTTGCTGCGCAGCGCCACGTTTCCGAGCAGGCACGTGGTGGTGGAGTGCTGGCACTTCTCGATATCACTGGTAGGCTTCTCACGTGTCTTCACGCAATCGAGGAAGTTGGCCCAGTGCTCGCGATTGCCGCCACTGGTGGACTTCATTTCGGACGCTTCGAGCGCCGAGCCTTTTTCCGGCACGATCTTGTAACCGCCGCGGTCCAGGTACATCGTACCTTTACTGCCGTTGAATAAGATTCCGCCGCTCTTATCGAACATCGACTGCGCATTTCCCTCGCGATTTTCGTAGACTGCCAGGAAGCCAGGATATTCATAGGTAACCTGCAACGTATCCGGCGTCTCGCGATTATCCTTCACATAGAATTTCTCGCCGAACGCGGAAATGCCCGTCGGCATGCCTTCGTCGAACGCCCATTGGACGATGTCCAGCCAGTGGACGCCCCAATCCGTCATCATGCCTCCGGCGTAATCCCAGAACCAGCGAAAGCGCGAGAAATACCTGTCGGCGGGGTCGACGCCGAAGCGGTTGGAATTAAAAGGACGCTGCGGCGCGGGACCGAGCCACATATCCCAATCGAGTCCCGGAGGTGGTTCCTGATCGGGCGGATTGCCAATCCCTTCAGGCTCCGACAGTCCGTAGTTCCAACAGCGCACGAAGGTAACCTTGCCAAGCTCGCCGCTGCGCACGATCTCCGCCGCTTTGGCGAAATGCACGGCGGAGCGCTGCATCGTCCCGGCCTGCACGACGCGCTTGTATTTGCGCGCGGCCTGCACCATCTTCACGCCTTCGTCGACGACGACGCAGACAGGCTTTTCGACGTAGACGTCCTTTCCGGCTTTGCACGCCTCGACGGTCATATAAGGATGCCAGTGATCCGGCGTGGCGATGCAGACTACGTCGATGGACTTGTCCGCCAGGATCTCGCGAAAATCGCGAATCCCCTTGGCTGGGCCGCCCGGCTGCTTCTGCGTCATCTGGACGGCAGTGTTCAGATTGCGGTCGAAGATGTCGCAGACGGCGGAGACAAGGAGATTCTCCTGCCGCATCGCATAGCCAAGATTGGATCGTCCCATTTTCCCCATGCCGATAAAAGCGGCCGACAGGCGGTCATTGGCGCCTCGCACGTTGCCGGTGAAGATTTGAGAGGTGAGGGCGACGGCGGCGGATGTTTTGAGAAAGTCTCGACGAAGAGGGTCCATGCGAGGACCATTGTACGTCACTCGAAGATTTCGACGATGCGGCATATGGATTTATTGAAATTCCCCGGTAGTCCTTCTAGTGGTGTACTATGTTTCTTATGGAAAAGCGGTCTGAGATTTTGCAGGGAACTCTCGATATGCTTATTTTGCAGACGTTGGCGCCAGGGCCTGCGCATGGGCACACCATCGCTCAGGTGATTGAACATCGTTCAGAAGACGTTCTACTGATCGAGCATGGTTCGCTCTATCCGGCGCTGCATCGCCTGGAAGATCGCGGCTGGATTGTCTCTTTCTGGGGGACTTCCGAGAACAACCGCAAGGCACGTTACTATCGCCTGACCGCGGCGGGGCGCAAGCAGTTGAGCGTCGAAACCAGCCGCTGGGAGCGCGTGGTGCGCGCTGTCAACCAGGTCCTGAGGCCCGCCGAATGAGCTGGAAGCGGTATCGGCAACGATCGAGCGAGATCGAGAGTCATCTCGCAATGGAGACGGCCGATAACATCGCGCGCGGAATGACGCCTGGCGATGCGGCGGACGCGGCACGGCGCAAGTTTGGGAATCCGACTTTGATCCGGGAGGAGATTTACCGTATGAATACGGCTTCGTGGCTCGAAAGCATTTTACAGGACCTGCGGCATGGCGCGCGGATGATGGTGACCAATCCAGGGTTCACGCTGATTGCCGTGCTGTCGCTCGCTCTGGGGATCGGCGCGAATACGGCGATTTTTCAACTGCTGAACGCGGTGCGGCTGCGGAGCCTGCCGGTGCGGGCTCCGCATGAACTGGCGGAAGTGAAGATCGTGGGCGGCAATCACGGAATGGGCGTGAATAACGGACTTTATGCCGAGTTGACGCGGCCCATCTGGGAGGAGATCCGGCGCGATCATCCGGCGTTCTCCGGAGTTTTCGCGTGGAACCAGCAAGGCATGGCGCTGGGCGAAGGAAAGGATTTCGTCGATACCTCCGGGATCGTGGTGAGCGGCGATTTTTTTCGCGTGCTGGGCGTCGATCCGTGGCGCGGCCGGCTGATCGCGCCGGAGGATGAGCACACGTGTCCCGGGTCCGTCGCGGTGCTCAGCTATGGCCTCTGGCAAAGCAGGCTCGGCGGGCGTGAAATCGACGCCAACACGAAGCTGTTCATCGAGGGACGGTACAGACAGATCGTGGGCGTCACGCCGCCTTCGTTCCAGGGGCTGGCGGTGGGCGACCGGTTCGACATCGCTCTACCCGCCTGCATGCCGAAGGAGTTGTACACCAATTCGTTTGAAATAAATGTGATGGGCCGGTTGAAACCCGGCTGGACAGTGGCGTCTGCGTCGGCACAGTTGGCGGGGCAGAGCGCCGGGATCATGGCCGCGACGGAGATCACGGGCTACGATTCGACATCGGTTAAGAAGTACCGGCAGTTCCTTCTGGGCGCGTATCCGGCGGCGCATGGCGTCAGCAATCTGCGGAATACCTACGATTCGTCGCTGCGGCTGCTGCTGGCGATTACCGGCCTGGTGCTGTTGATCGCTTGCGCGAACCTCGCCAACCTGATGCTGGCGCGGGCCAGCACGCGGGAGCGCGAGATCGCGGTGCGCCTTGCGTTGGGCGCGGCGCGCGGGCGGGTGATGCGGCAACTGCTGGTGGAGAGCGCGCTGCTGGCGGCGGTCGGTGCGGCGCTTGGCGTCGGCCTGGCGGAGGTGTTGAGCCGCGCGTTAGTTATTTCGCTCGCGAACGGTGGGGACAACGTGGTGTTATCCACGGGCATGGATTGGCGCGTGCTGCTGTTCGCCGCGGGTGTGGCGGCGGTGACGTGTGTGGTGTTCGGGATGGCTCCGTCGTTTCGCGCTTCGGGCGCCGATCCGGTGACGGCGATGAGAAGCGGCGGCCGCGGGATGACCGCGGGGAGGGAACGTTTCTCGTTTCAACGCGCGATGGTGGTGACGCAGATTTCCGTGTCGCTGGTGTTGCTGGCCGGCGCGCTGCTGTTCGTGCGGAGCTTCTACAATCTGATGAACTTCAATCCAGGGATTCGGGAAGAAGGGCTCACGGTGGCTTTTATCGGATTTGAGAAATCCAATATTGCGAAGGACCACATGGAAGAATTCAAGCGGGAGCTCAAGGAAGATGTGCGTTCGATACCGGGCGTCACGAACGCGGCGATCACCACACACGTGCCTTTGATCGGCGGCTCCTGGGGCCATCAGATCACCATTGGGAAAATGGACGACGGCGCGGCCTTCACCTGGGCGAGTCCGGAATATTTCGAGACGATGGGGATTCCGCTGCTGAGCGGGCGCGGATTCAATCAGGCCGATACTGCCATGGCGCAGCGAGTTGCGGTGGTGAATCAGACCTTCGTCCGCCACTTTCTGAACGGCGCCGATCCTATCGGACAGACGCTGCGCACGCATCCGGAGCCGGGCTATCCTTCGACCGTCTATCAGATCGTCGGCGTGATGGCGGATTCGAAATACCAGAACGTGCGCGATGAAACGCCATCGTTCGTCATCGCGCCGATCACGCAGTTTCCGGATCATGGGCCTGTAACGGCAATGATGATCCGGTCCACTCTGCCAGCGGCGGTGACAGTCGATTCGGTGAAGCGGCGCATCGCCGAAAGACATCCGGAAATCTCAATGTATGCCGGGTCCTTTCAAGAAAGGATCCGGAGTGGGATGCTGCGCGAACGGCTGCTGGCGATGCTGTCGGGGTTTTTCGGCTTACTGGCGGCGCTGCTGGGGATGCTGGGGCTTTATGGCGTCATCTCTTATATAGTGATGCAGCGCAGGAATGAGATCGGGATTCGCGTCGCGCTGGGAGCGAACCGCGGGCAGGTGGTGGGGATGGTGATGCGGCAGGCGGGATTGCTGCTGGTGATCGGGGTCGCGATCGGGGCGGTGCTGTCGCTGGCGGCGGGACGGGCGGCGGAGTCGCTGCTGTTCGGGCTGAAGCCGAATGACGCGCTTACGCTGGCGACTGCGGCGGGACTGCTGGCGGCGATCGGCGGGGTGGCGAGTTTCCTGCCTGCGCGGCGCGCATCGAAGCTGGATCCGATGGCGGCGCTGCGGTGTGACTAGTGGGATGTCCCGGTTCGTCAGAATCCCCGCCTACCCTTGGCATACCCTACCGGGGTACTTGACGGGATACCCGTGGGTGGTATATCGTTGGGTTACGAAATGGCGAAGGAAAAATCAGATCGAAAGGCTGTTGGCGTCGACCAGAAAATCAAGACTGCGAATCTGGTCCGGCTGCGGCGGGCAGAGGGGCAAATTCGCGGGATTCAGAAGATGCTCGAAGAAGACCGGTACTGCGCGGATGTTCTGGTGCAGGTGTCGGCCGTGCAACAGGCGCTGCGGGCGGTGGGCCGGGAACTGATCCGCAATCATCTGAAACACTGCACCACGCACGCGATGCGCGCCGGCGGAGAACAAGCCGCTGCCATGTGCGATGAGCTGGTGAATCTGTTTGACAAGAATTACCGCTGATCGAGAAGGAATTTTATGACTACCGACACTACAATCCGCTCCTATTCCGTCACCGGAATGAGTTGCGCCGGCTGCGCCAAAAAAATCGCGGCGGCTTTGCAAAATGTGCCGGGCGTAGCCGCTGCCACGGTGACGCTGCAACCTCCCGAGGCTCGCATGGAGATGACGAGAGATATTTCGGCCGGGGTTCTGAACGAAGCGCTGACGCGTCTGGGTGCGTATCGTCTTACGGAGGAAGAAGTCGAATTGCCGGCTGTGGCGGAACCGCCGCAGAGCCTCTATCCGCTGTTTCTGATCGTCGGCTATATTGCCGCCACGGTGGGTTTGATCGCGGTGGGGAGCGGCAACGGCTCAGCGTCCCTGCTGATGAATAATTTCATGGCGGGATTTTTTCTGGTGTTCTCGTTTTTCAAATTTCTCGATCTGCGGGGATTTTCGGACGCGTACCGCTCCTACGATCTGGTCGCGCGGGCAGTGCCTGGATGGGGCTTCGTCTATCCCTTTGTCGAGTTTGCCTTAGGGGTCGCATATTTGCTGAGAATCAGCCCTCGAGTGACCAACGGGGTTACGCTGGGCCTGATGCTCATCGGCTCACTGGGGGTGCTTCGCGCGCTGCTCGATAAACGCGCGATCCGTTGCGCGTGCCTGGGAACGGCGATCAAGCTTCCGATGACTACGGTCACTCTGGTGGAGGATCTGGGCATGGCGGCGATGGCGGCGGTGATGCTCGTGATTTATTGAATCGAGACGGTTACTCCTGCTTGCGAAACTACGCCGCCGATGGTCACGAGAACTGGCAGGGCGGCTCCGGGTGTGATTCCTTGTGGAACGATCACGTTGATTTGGACCACTCCTTCGACTTCACTGGGAGCGCTGCCCGCGTAGAGAACTTGCGCGTTCGCTCCCCCAATGGTCACGCTGTAAGGGAGTGAGAGAGTGGCAGCCGTGGGAGCGACGCTGCCGGTCGATGAGAGCGGCGAAGTTTGTCCTCCACCGGTGGCGTAGATCTGGATGGCGGTGCCTCGTGTGGCCGGATTGGACGCGCTATTGATGGAGCCGTCCTGATTCACGATGGCGCCTTGTCCCACTCCGGTCGCGCTGATTGTGAAGATCGACGGCGCTGAGGGGGCGAGAGGGATTGTCCAGGCACCCGTTTCCAGACCTCCGGTGATGACTTGTACCGTGGTCGCCGCGCCGCTGGCTTCAAACGGCACGATGGCGTTGAGTTGTCCGGACGAAGCGTAGATCAATGGGGCTGCGATATTGCCGATCATGACCTGGGTCCCGCTGAGAGTGGTGGAGACTTTTCCGCCGGAGAGGGTGAGGCCGGCGGGAGTCGAGGCGAGGCCGGTTCCGTACAAAGTAATGATATCGCCGGGTGAGATTGCCGACGGCGTTCCCGACCCGGCGCTGACCACCGACGCAAGAATCGGCGGCGACGCCGCGGAGGCGGTCACCGTGAGCATGACGGGAACCACGACAGAATCGGAGCCCGCGGTGAAAGGCACAGTGCCGTAATGAGTGCCAGGTAGATTGGAGAGAAAATTAACCGTCGCGGTTGCCGGCGTATTGGGAGAACTCTGAAAGCCTCCCGAGATCCATTGCTCGGCTCCCGGCGTGGTTCCCCCGACATTGAAGACCACGCTGGGGCTGGAGGTGACTTTGAACGTTTGCGTGATGCTTTGTCCTGCGGGGGCGGTGAGCGAGACGGTGGCGGGCGTGACGTTGAGGGGCGCGGATACAGGGAGCACGACGAGCGTCACTGGAATTTGCAAAGATCCGTTGGTGGTCGAGGTGAGCGTGATGGTTCCGAGATAGGTCCCGGTGGCGAGTCCGATGGCGCTGGCGTTGACTTCGAAGTTATTAGGACTGATGGAAAAAGCTGTTAGCCAATTGCCACCCGACTGGGTTTGCACAGAAAAAGTGAAATTGCCAGTCGACTGCACCAGCACGGTCTGTGGGGTCAGGGTTTGAGTTCCAGTGGCCAGCGCAAAGCTCAGAGAAGACGGGCTCGCCGTGGGAGTCGTTGAGGGCGCAGCGGTGATCACGAATTCCACGGAGAAGGTGATGGTGTTCGCCGGTCCTTGGATGACGACGTTGCCCTGATAGGTTCCGGCGGGAAGGCCGGAGGGATTCGCGGCGATATTGATGACGCCTGGCGTGGCGCCGGTGGTTGGCGTGGCGGAGAGCCAGTTTCCGCCGGAGGTGGTGGTCACCGAGGTCGAGAATTGGGCCGTGGTTCCACTGCTCGCGACGCTGATGACTCCGGTGATTTGAGTGGTCGAGCCCACTTGTGCCGTCAGGTAACCAGTGCCCGATGCGGTGATGAAGGGCGACGCGCTGACCTGAAGAGTCACGGGAATCACGACGTTGGGAACGGTGAGAGAGGAAAGACTTGCCGGAAGAATAGTCTGGATGGTCACAGTGCCGGAGTAGGTTCCAGCGGCGAGAGAGGAGACATTCGGTGTCAGCGTCAGCGTGGTGGGGTCGGTGCCTTGTGGCGCGGAAGCAGTCAGCCAGGGAGCGGAGGAAATGGTCGCGGTAAGGGGAAGGGCCGCCGAGATATCGATGGTGATCGGCGATGGGGAGGCGGAGCCGATTTGCCAGGTCCAGGTAGCGGCGGATGGGTAAGGTGTCGGCTGGAATAGAGAGGTTACGTTCGGCACGGCGCTCAGAAGGGTGGGAGGAAAATAGCGGGCCGGCGTGATCGGTTGGGTCACCTGATATTCCATCATGCGAATCGGCGCGGAGGAGACCATGGCCAGGGCTCCTTCGCCGGGGGCGAATGCCGCCGTTTCGAGTAGATAGAGTTCGCCGGGCGGGATTATGATGGATGGCGAGACGGTCACGGCGCGGCCGGCGCTTATGAAAAAGAATGTCACCGTCACCGGAGTGACAGTCTGATTCAAGAGCGCGGCAGGCTCCGAAAAGGACGCGTCGTCGGGATAGGACCAGGAGACGTTCGTGTAGGTGGTGAATGGCAGGATTGGGAAGAAATTCGATGCGATATTCGCTGGAGCTGAGGGGAGCGCGCAGAAGAAATCCGATTGCGCACCGCTGCCGGTGAGGACGTGGAGATGCTTGGCGGTCAGGTCCGTGGCGCCGCCGAGCGTTACGTTGATTTGTTGGGCGCTGACGAGCTGTGTCGATGCGAGACTGACGCCGTCGATCGTGACCGTGGTGGTTGCATCGAAGCCGGTGCCTGCGATCGCGACGACGGTTCCCGAAGGCAGCAGACCTCCGCCGGGAGTCACGCTTTCGACGGAGAGAGTGCCGCCGACGGTGAATGTTCCGGGATTCACGCTCACCGTGTAAGTGTTGCCCTGCTGATCCTGCCACGGCGACTCGGTGGGGTCGACGGTGATGGAGGAAGTCGCGGCGGGAGTGGCTGTGGCGAGGACGGGGATGGTCACGGTGAACACGGGCACGCCGGCTAATTGTCCGAGACCGGCTGAGGAAGAAGCGAAGCTCGCGGTCATTTGCTGGCCGTTCACGTTGACGTAACCGACTTGGTCTCCGGTCGAGCTGAAGGCGGAAACATTGGCGATAGGGCCGAAGATGGTGGGGTCGAACGCCATGGAAACGCCGGCGGTCGAGATCAGGGCGGGCGAGGTCAGCGAGATTTTGAATTGCGCGTATCCAGAGGGAGGCGCGGTTTCGCTTGAAACCTGAAGGGTGATGCTCGGGTTGGCCGCGCTCAGAACATTTGCGAGCAGCGCGGGGAGCAAAATGCGCCATGAACTGTGGCGGAAAGGAACAGGTAATATCGGGCGCTTGCGTGTCATTGCAGTGGTCTCCCCTTTTTCGAGCGTAGACGCTTCCATAGGTAGCAATTGACGGACCTGAATATCAACCGTGGCTAGATGGGGATTACAATAGGATGCATTATGAATTTCCGCACTGCCCTGTTGCTGGCGGCGGCGTCATGCTGTCTATGGGCGCAGGATTTTTCGAAGGATGTGCAGCCCATCTTTGAACGGCGGTGCCAGGGCTGCCACGGCGCTACGCAGCAGATGAGCAATCTGCGACTCGATTCTCCGGCGTCGGCGGCGCGGGTGGTGAATGGACCCCTGTTCGAACGCATCAGCAGCACAAAAAAGGGCTTCATGATGCCGCCGGTGGGCTCGCCGTTGACTGGCGAGGAGATCGCGAAAATCAAATCTTGGATCGATGCCGGCGCTAAATTTCCGGCGGTGATTGCGAAATCGACGCATTGGGCGTTTCAGCCGATTCAGCACCCGGCAAAAACATCGATTGATGCTTTTGTGCGGGAGCGGCTGGCGAAAGAAAATATTGCTCCATCGCCCGAGGCCGATCGGCGGACTCTAATTCGGCGGGTGAGCCTCGATCTTACCGGTCTGCCGCCGGAACCGCGTGAAGTAGAGGAGTTCGTGGCCGACAAGAGTCCGGACGCGTATGAGAAGCTTGTCGACCGGTTGCTCGCTTCGCCGCATTATGGCGAAAAGTGGGCGCGGGCGTGGCTCGACGTCGCGCATTATGCCGATAGCGATGGTTATGAGAAGGATCTTTCGCGGCCGTGGGCGTGGCGCTACCGGCAGTGGGTGATTGACGCGCTGAACCGGGACGAGCCGTTCGATCAGTTCACGATCCAGCAGATTGCCGGCGATTTGCTGCCGAATGCAACGACGGACGATCGTGTCGCGACTGGATTTTTGCGCAATACGCTGACCAATCGCGAAGGCGGTGTGGATCGCAACGAGGCTCGCTTCGAGCAGATTATTAATCGCACGAATACGGTTTCGACAACGTGGCTGGGCCTCACCACAGGCTGCGCGCAGTGCCACAATCACAAGTTTGACCCGATCAGCCAGAAGGAATATTATTCGCTGTACGCATTTTTCGATCACGCCGAGGAAGAGGACATCGATGCGCCGATGCCGGGAGAGAAACCTCCGCCGGCGGCGTATTATGCGGCGCGCCAGGAACTGCTGGAACAATATTGGATTCCCGAATTGCAACCTCCCTGGGAGCGGCGCTTGCGCGAAGCGTACAATCATCCGGGCCAGAGCGGCGAATGGGATTTTACGCTCACGGACTTCACTTCGAGCATCGATCGTCCGTATGAGCTGCTCACCGACGATCCTGAAAAGCGTTCGCCGCGCGATCGCGACCGCATGACGATCTGGTTTATTCAACACATGGGCGTGGACTACTCGAAGGATATCGCCACCCGGGGCGCGCTCGTCGAGGTGCGCGAAAAACTCGGTACGCTGACCGCGGCGCTGCCGTCTTACAGCCAGGCGCAGGCGATGCATACGGACCCGTCTGTTCCCCCTACGCATCTGCGTGTTGGCGGCGATTATAAGACATTCGGAAGCGAGGTCTCGCCGGGTACACTGGCGATTCTTCCGCCGCTAAATGTGGCTGCGCCGACTCGCCTCGATCTGGCCCGCTGGCTGGTTTCGAAGGAAAATCCTCTCACCGCGCGGGTGACCGTTAATCGCATCTGGCAGGAATTTTTTGGGCGCGGGATTGTTTTTACCTCGGAAGATTTCGGCACGCAGGGCGACCGGCCGTCGCATCCCGAGCTGCTGGATTTTCTGGCTTCGGAGTTTCGAGACAACGGCTGGAGTATGAAGCGGATTGAGAAAATGATCGTCATGTCGGCGACCTACCGGCAATCGTCGAAGGCGCGGCCCGACCTGGAAACGAAGGATCCGGAAAATACTTTGCTCGCGCGGCAGGCCCGTGTGCGGTTGCCGGCGGAGTTGATTCGCGATCAGGCGCTGGCGGCCAGCGGTTTGCTGAATCCTGAAATTGGAGGCCGCAGCGTATATCCTCCCCAACCGAAAGGCGTCGCGGAGGTGACCTACGCCAATAGCGGGAAATGGCGGGACTCGACCGGCGCTGATAAATACCGCCGCGGACTTTATGTGCACTATCAGCGGACGAGTCCCTATCCGCAGATGAGCAATTTCGACGAGCCGGATTCGAATGTGAGCTGCACGCGCCGGCGGCGCTCGAACACGCCGCTGCAAGCGCTGAATCTGCTGAACGATCCGGTATTTTACGAAGCGGCGCAAGCGCTGGCGGCGCGTATTCAGAAGGAAGGCGGGGCCGATCCCCTTGGCTATGGATTCGAGCTTTGCGTGGCGCGACTGCCGTCTAAAACCGAGCGGGCTCGCATGGAACAATATCGCGCGCAAGGCGGCGACTGGGTCGGCATCAGCCGTATCTTATTTAATCTTGACGAATTGATCACGCGAGAATAATTATGAATCTCCCCGAGTTTTTGAAAATCCAGTCGCGGCGATCGTTTTTCCGCAGTTGCGCCGGCGGGATTGAAACGCTGGCGCTGGCCAGTTTGCTGGAGCGCGAAGGACTTGCGGGCGTGGTCGCGGACCCATTGGCGCCCAAGGCTCCGCACTTCGCGCCGAAGGCGAAAAACGTGATCTGCCTGTTCATGGAGGGCGCGCCGAGCCAGATGGATCTGTTCGACCCTAAGCCGGCGCTGCAAAAATATTCGGGCCAGTCGCTGCCACCGTCGATGACGAAGGATCTGCGCCTGGCCTTCATCAAGCCGACCGCGGCGGTGCTGGCGAGCCCTCGCACATTTACCCCGCACGGCAAAAGCGGCATCGAATTTTCGGACTACATCCCGAATATCGCTTCGTGCGCCGACGATATTTGCCTGGTCCGGAGCATGGTCACCGACGCGTTCAATCATCACCCCGGGCAGTTGCTGTTGTTTACCGGCTCGCAGCAGTTCGGACGCCCGACCATGGGCGCATGGGTGGTTTATGGGCTCGGTTCCGAGTCGCAAAATCTTCCTGGATTCGTGGTGCTGAGCTCCGGTGTGGGAACCAGCGGCGGCGAGTCGAACTTCGCCAGCGGGTTTCTGCCCTCGTCCTATCAAGGTGTCATGTTCCGCACGGGACCGGAGCCCATTGTCTATCTCCAGACCCCGGAGGGCATTTCGAAGGAACAGCAACGAGCGTCGCTGGACGTGCTGCGCGATCTGAATCAGGAGCGGCTTCAAACGACAGGCGACGCTGAGATCGCATCCCGTATTTCGTCTTATGAACTGGCGTTTCGGATGCAGGCGGCGGGACCGGATTTGCTCGATTTTTCGAAGGAATCGCCGTCGACTTTGGATATGTACGGCGTCAATGCGGAGAAGACGCGCGCGTTCGGCACCAATTGCCTGCTGGCGCGCAGGATGGTTGAGCGCGGGGTGCGATTCGTGATGCTGATGCACGCCAGTTGGGACCAGCATACCTATTTGAATCGAGAGCTCAAGAAGAATTGCGACATTACCGACGGACCGACTGCCGCGCTGATCCGCGATCTGAAACAGCGTGGTCTGCTGGACTCGACACTGGTGCTCTGGGGCGGGGAATTCGGGCGCACGCCGATGGTGGAACAGCGCAATACGAGCGATCCTGAAAACGCCGGCCGCGACCATCATCCGTTCGGCTACAGCATGTTTTTAGCGGGCGGAGGAGTCAAGGGCGGTACGGTGGTCGGCAAGACGGATGAGCTGGGGTTCAACGTGATTGAGGACAAAGTTCACGTGCATGATTTGCAGGCGACGATTCTCAATCGGCTGGGGTTCGATCATACCAAGCTGACGTATAAATACATGGGCCGGGAGTTCCGGCTTACGGATGTCGAGGGATCGGTGGTTCAGAAGATGCTGGTGTGATGAATCCGCATGCTTACGCATGGCGGTTCGGTGGCGGCGGTGAGTGGATGCGCTCGGCGTCGATTATCAGCCCGGGCGTCGAGACGAGTCTCGACGCGGCACGCAAAGTGCGTGCGCCACAAGAGTCGCAGGCGGTGGGTCTGCGCAACTCTCAAACGGCTATTTCACTTAGATGTTCAAGGTAGGGCTGGATACGCCGCCTACGGTTAGCGTGATGGGCACGGAGCCGGGGGACAGGCTCTCCGGGATTGTGGCGTTGACCTGGAAGAATCCATCGTAGGATGCGGTTCCAGCGTAGAGAGGGGTAGCGGTGACCTGGCCGATCGATACCGATACCGCGGCGTTAGGTTTCGAAAGATTGGCCGCGGTCGCCACGACCAGTCCGTCGATGCCGGCGGGGGTGGTTTGGCCTTCGCCGGTTGCGTAGATGGAAATGTAGGATCCTCGCGGCGCCGGATCGTTGGGACCATTGATGGTTCCATCCTCATTGATGACCGCGGCCACATTGTTGCCGATGTTGAACATTGCGGGCGCGGTGCTGACTATAAGGTCGGTAATGGTTGGTCCGCTATTCCCGTTGTAGATTACTTGCACGTTGGCGCGCTGGCCCACCATGCTGGCGATTTCATAGGGAGCGATGGCGTTGATCTGGGTGGCCGACACATAGAGGACCGGCGCGGGCGTGTTATTCACCAGGATCTGCACCCCGTAAAGGTTTGTGGAGATTTTGCCGCTGCTATCGATCTGTAGCGTTTCCCCGACCGTTGGCCCGAGTCCGCTGCCCTTGACGGAGAAGATCAATCCCGGTGAAAGGCCGGTATCGACGTAGCTGGCCCCGTTGAAGATCTGCGTGATCGCGGGCTGGCTGGCCGGCCAAGCCTGGATCAGGTTGTAGGCGTCGACGCTGCCGAGGCCGGTGACCAGGTCGTAGCCGGGTCCAGCGGCATAACCGAGGCTGCCATTGACGCATCCGTTGGTACCGAAGGCGCAGGGGACAAAATTGCCGCCCGACGTAATGTCGTGAAATACGCCGCTGGTGTTCGACGCCAACTGGTAAAGATTCGGATTAATGTTGCCAAGTCCGTTGGTCCCGAGATATTCATTCATCAGCAGAATGATCCCGGCAAATACCGGCGCAGCGGCCGAAGTGCCGCCGAAGACTCCGGGCGCTCCGTTGGTGACGACGAGGTATCCGTCATGATTCGGGGAGGCGGCCATCGCCACGTCCGGCACCATACGGACCTTGCCAGGAACTCCCACGGAGGCTTGCCAGGAGGGCCGGGCGTAGATCGTGCTGAGTCCCCCGCCGCTTGCGGCAAGGTGTCCCACGAGCGAGGTATCGTTCCAGGCGACTTCGGGAATATAAGACACCGCGGTATCGCCATAGCCCTGGTTCGTCGCCGACCAGTAAGTGGGGTTGGAGCCTTCGCCGAATGTCGTCCCACCGACGCCAGTCACTTCGGGAACGTCGGCGGGCTCCATTACGGCGATTCCACTTTCAGCGATGGATTTTCCTCCATCGCAGGCGGCCGCGCCGTAATCGCCCGAGGAAACCAGCCATGTGATCCCCTGCGCATTGGCCTGCTGCGCCAGGGGCTGGAGGGCTGCGAGACCGCTGGCCGACTCCGTCAACTCGCATCCGGCGTAACTATCGCTGATCACCGGCGCGACCGCAGAATCGATGGCATAGGCTATCGAGTTGTTGATGTTGGCTGCAAAGACGAAGATAATGCTGGCATTGGGGGCTATCGCTCCTGTCAATTCGAGATCCATATCGGATTCCCCGGAATCGCCGGATAGAACGCCGGGATTGGTGCCGTTGGGAATCAGGAGCTTCGTGGGAGGGTTCGACGGAAGTCCAAATGCGGTGCGATAGTCGTTTATATCGGAAAGATTTACATCGCTCTGGCCCACCACGGCGAGCTGCATTCCGCTTCCGGTGACATCGATTTCCGAGGTAAACAAGGGAATGATGTCATAAATAACCCACAGGTCTCCGGGGCCGAGCGTATTTTGTCCGTTATAAAGGAGGTTCGGAAGGGGCTTGACCGCCTGCGGCGAGGGCTTCAGCTTGAAATCGTCGAGTCCGCTGAATCCGGTGGTGAACGGAAGGATGGCGGCGGGAACGGACGGTTCTGTGGCATTGGCGTAGTGCATTTCGCCGTCCACCAGATAGTTATGAATCTCGACGTGCAGCGCGGCTTCCACTTGACCGGCGGTGCCTTTGAAAATGACGAAATTCCGGCCGCGCGCGGTGCTGAGGACGGTCAATCCCTGGCCTTCCAGCCAAGCGACGATCTGCGCGATGTCGGCCTTGCTGGCGCCGAAACGATCGGCGTACTGTTCGGGCGTCAGCCATTTGCGGTGGTTGGGCGATGCGGGATTTTGCTGATCGGCAAGCAAACGGTCGAGATCCATCTGCTGCGCCGGCGTCGGCTTGAGGGAAAGAGTGATGTAGTTGAGTTCCAGCGAGGCGGAAACCGATCCCCGGTCGTTTTCGGGCCGCGCTTTGGGGCGAATATTCCCCTTGATCGCGACCAAATGATTCGGGTCGAGCCGGCCGGCAATCCGGTCCGGCTGCTGGGCAAACAAACCGAACGGGAACAGCAAGGCGACCGACAGGGGTCCGCAAAGATAGCTTTTCATCAGATTAATCATGGGGCATAGTCGGACTAATAACAAGTAGCAGCAGGTAACGCTACCGTAGCATGCCTGTTTAAGTTGCTGTTTCTACTTGGTCAAATCACGATGCCGTCACTGCGCAGGGATCGCACTGTGAGGGAGAAAGGCGGTACCGCCTGGGCATGGACAGGCGGGGCACCATCCTGCCAGAAACTGAGGAACTCTCGCTTTTCGCCGGTGACGTAGTAATGCCGCAGGTAGGCAGCATCGCAGGCCGCGTAGTCCGCGAACCACTGGTCCGCTGCGGTAATGCCGACTTCATGCAGAAGGCCAAGGGCATAGCAGGCGGCTTCGTTTTCATAGTCGATTAATGCCGGTAAATACTGCTCGCTGACGGGAGGCTTGCGCGGCTGACCGAGATCAAAAGCCGCAGGGCTCGTATTCCATTGCACGGTATGCCCAAACAGGTGCACCAACAGGAAAAGGCGCTGTTCGGGAGTCACCGCATCATCGATATGGATTTCGGCGCCGTTTAGATCGCCGGTCAAGGGGTCAGGGATATCCCTTATGACGATGCGGATGCCATACGCCGTCTCGATGTGATGCTCGACCCTCCGGCAGTAGTCCGCGAATGGGATCATGTTGGCTTAAACGCTTTCATTTTAAACGATTGACGCAAGCAGGGAACTGTCTCCGGGCGCGCTTCGTAGTAGTATCAGAGGATCTAAGAAAGAAGGGCCCGTGATTCTGGGAAAGTTCTGGAACGCATTTCGCGCGCAACTGAATAAGATCGCCAACGTATTTTGGGAAGCCGATCCGATTGCGCAGATGCAATACGAATACGACAGCGCCGTCGAGCAAATGAAGGACGGGCGGCAGGGATTGGAGACTTATCGCGCCTTGGTGGAGCGCGTGAATCGGCAGGTCGCAACCGGCAGGGATCACGTGCAGAAGCTAGAAGCGCAAACCAAAGCCTATCTAAAGGCTGGCGAGCGCGATGCTGCGGCGAAGTTCGCGCTGGAATTGCAAAAGGCCAAGAAAGATCTGGCGGCGAACGAGCAGCAACTGGCGATGCATGAGGAAGCTTACGGGAACAGCCTCAAGAAAATCCAGCATGCGACGCAGAAGCTAGGGGACGTTCGGGAGAAGATCCAGAAATATGACGCGGAGTTGAAAATGAGCTCCGCCGAAGCCGAAGTGGCCAAGCTCGCGCAGTCCTTCAACATGGATATCACCACCGATTTCGGCCAGATCGAGCAGGTGATCCAGGGCAAGATCGACAAGAACCGCGCCAAGGTCCGGGTGGCGGCCGACCTATCGCAGGAAGGGATCGAATCGATTAAGGCCGAGGAGCGGATGGAGAAAGCGATGGCGGAAGATGCGCTTTCGCAGTTCGAGGCGGAGTTGGGATTGCGCTCGCCGGAAACGACGAAGCTCGCCGACGCCACCAAAGACCTCGGGCCGGCCGTAACGGACGACAAAGCCACCGAAACTTCTAAGAATTAGCAGCATATTGAGGGAGACAAGTTTATGGCTAACGGAAATCCGAAGCCTGCATTCTATTTGGCGATACTCGCGGTTGTTCTGGGTCTGGTGGGCCTTGCGCTGTGGCGTTTAGGCGCGCTGCCCGGCGCGAAAAGCACGAAAATCAGCAAAGACGAGATGGCGAGTCAAACGGAAGCGCCCGATTCGAGTGGGATCACTACCGCCAAGGAATATAAATTTGTTCCCGCGGCGAAACTTCCGCCGGTGCAAGGTATTTCCAGCTACAAGCCTCTGGCGGACCGTACGGTTCATTTCGCCATCAACGTGTGGGCGGGTTGGGCGCCTATTATTCTGGCCAACAATGGGTTTAAAGCAGGCAAGATCTGGAAGACGCCAGGCGGTAAGGACTTTAAAGTTGAGCTGACTTTGATTGACGATCCGGTCGCGATGCGAGATGCATACGCGGCCGGCAACGTTCACATCGGATGGGGCACGCTGGACATGGTGCCGTTGTTCCTCGAAGCTCTCCGCAAGGACTCCCGCGTGATGCCGCGTATTTATCAGCAAGTGGATTGGTCCAACGGCGGCGATGGAATCGTAGTGCGGGATACCGTGAAGAGCATCGCCGACCTGCGCGGCAAGACGATTGTGCTGGCGCAGAATTCGCCTTCTCACTTTTTTGCCCTTAACGCGCTGATCAACGGAGGGGTGCAGCCGTCGGAGGTAAACTTCAAGTTCACACAGGACGCATTTCAGGCCGCCGCCGCATTCAACGCGGATAAAAAGATCGCCGGCGCGGTGAGTTGGTCGCCCGATATTTACAACTTGGCGAAGGTGAAAGGCAATCGTATGCTGG
>Ga0116129_1000778_pt1 | contig 19107 bp, 19 predicted proteins | sample June2015DPH_17_2_FD_89732 | JGI IMG/M metagenome (GOLD analysis project Ga0116129, IMG submission 89732) | Peatland microbial communities from SPRUCE experiment site at the Marcell Experimental Forest, Minnesota, USA - June2015DPH_17_10 | ecosystem: Environmental > Terrestrial > Soil > Wetlands...
CGACGCGGCCCGCAACGCCCGGCCGCGCATCGGCAATGTGCAAACGGTGCTGGCGCGCCTCGGGGAATCGCTTGACCGGGTGGAAGGCCGGCAGACCAACACGCTCGCCGCCTTGGAAGAGAGCTACGACGCGAAGGCCCGCCGCATGCGCAACGTGCTTTCCGATATCGGGCTCAACCCGGCGAAGACCGCCGACGGCGCCATGGGCGGGCCGTTCATCCCGTACCGCCTCGCCCCCAATGCCGGTCCATTCGAGAAGCAGGTCTATCGAATCAACGTCGCCCGCGCCAAGGCCGAGCACCTGGCCGCAACCGTCGGCGCCATGCCGCTGCGCAAGCCGGTCGAAGGCGAGATCGACATGTCATCGGGTTTCGGCGTGCGCCTCGATCCGTTCATGGGCCGGCCCGCCATGCATACCGGCATCGATTTCCGCGGCGACATGGGCGAAGGCATCCGGGTCACCGCCGCCGGCACCGTGGTTTCGGCGGGCTGGAGCGGCGGCTATGGACGCATGGTCGAGGTCGATCACGGCAACGGCCTGTCGACCCGCTACGGTCACATGTCGGAAATCGACGTCCATGTCGGCCAGACCCTGAAGGCCGGCCAGATCGTCGGCAAGCTGGGATCGACCGGCCGTTCCACCGGGCCGCATCTGCACTACGAAACGCGCATCGACGGGGAGGCGGTCGACCCGCACAGATTCCTGCAGGCCGGCATGAAATTCGGATTCATGTAGGTTCCAGGGATCAGTAATCAGGAGTCAGGGATCAAGAAAGTTTAGACGATCTGATTACTGATGCCTGATTACTGATGCCTGATCATTCCACCGACAGATTGGCGAATTTCACCACCTTGGCCCATTTCTCGGTTTCGGCGGCGACGAAATTGCCGAATTCGGCCGGCGACATCGGCATCGGGATGCCGCCGAGATCGGCGAGCTTCGCCTGCATTTTCGGATTGGCAAGCGCGGACGCCACCGACTTGTTCAATATCTCGACGATCTCGGGCGGCGTGCCTTTCGGCGCCGAGATGCCGTACCACACGCTCGCCTCGTAGCCCGGAACGGCTTCCGCGATGGCGGGCACGTCGGGCAGCGCCGGCCAGCGCGTCGCCACCGTCACCCCGAGGGCGCGCAACCGCCCGCTCCGCACGAATTCGATCGCCCCCGGCAGATTGTCGAACAGCACATGGACCTTGCCGGTGAGGAGATCCGGATAGACGGCCGCGGAACCGCGATACGGGACGTGGACCATTTCGACGCCGGTCATCGCCTTGAACAGTTCGCCCGACATATGCACCGAGGTGCCATTGCCGGACGACGCAAAGCTGAGCTTGTCGGGATTGGCCTTGGCATAGGCGATGAACTCGGCGACGGTTTTGACCGGCAGCGAGGGCGCCACCACCATGATGTTGGTCAACTTCATGACGCCGGCAACCGGAACGGTGTCGCGCATGAAATCGAACGGCAGCTTCTTGTAGAGCGAGGCGCTGATCGCATTGTTGGGAGCGTCGAGCAGGATGGTGTAGCCGTCCGCCGGCGCGTTGATCATGGTCTGGGTGCCGAGATTGCCTCCCATGCCGCCGCGGTTCTCTACCACGAACTGTTGGCCGAGATCGGCCGAAAACCAGTCCGCCATGACGCGGGTGGTGATATCGACCGGGCCGCCGGCCGGAAAGCCGGAGACGAACCGGACCGGCCGGGTTGGATATTTCTCGGCGGCCGTTGCGGCGCGCGGCACCACAAGCACCGCGACGGCAAGCGCGAGCATCATCAACAATCGTGCGGCGTACATAGGCGCTCCCGGCATGAGGACGGTGCAAAGCTAGCAGCTTGGGCGCCGCCGCGATACGAGCGCGGACATCTTCACCCGCCACGGACACGAGCGCGGACGGCTTCGGCGACGACGGCGGCGATCACGACCTGACCGTGCCGCTCTTCAGCACGGCCGATGTTGCGGGTCGGCATGGCAGATTTTCTCGCTGATGCACCGGTCGGTCCCGCGCGCGATCGGGGCAAAACCTTCGCCTTTCCCGTTGTAATGGCCAGCGATGTGGTCTCTTGGCCGATGGGAAATTGGTCGTGGCCGCTGGATATGGGCTCATCATCCGATGTCAGCAAGGCGCAAAGACTGCCACTTGTTGGCGAAAATATCGCGCATTTGTCGGGCAGTTTGGTTTGTTCACGGCTTCGGAAATCCGTTACGAGACAATACAGTATTTTAACGTATCCGAACAAAAATACCCGTCCGAGGTTGTCAATCCCTTGTTTTCGGGAGTTCTTCGTCCGTACTGCTTGAGGTTCGGAGTAATGCGATGACCGGCAGGTTGCTCGAAGAAATCCGACGTTGGCTTCGGCCAAGGGCCCCAGCCATGGATCAAGCCGTCGCTTCGCAAATCGACGAACAGAAAGTGCCGCGCGCGTTCGTTATCGACGACGACGAAGGTATATCCAAATTCATTGCGACGGCGCTGGCGACGCTCGAGATCGAGACCGAGACGTTCACGACCGCCGACACTGCCGTCGCCGCGCTGCTGCATCGATCTCCCAGTCTCATTTTTCTCGATATCGCACTGAAGAAATCCGACGCCGTCGATGTCATTCGAAGCCTCGGCGACGTGCGATACGGCGGGATTGTTCAATTGATGAGCGGGAGTGACCTTAGTCTCCTTGACGATGTGCGCCGCATTGGTGAACGCCACGGCCTGCGCATGTGCCCGCCGGTGACAAAGCCGATCCGGGCGGAAACGATACGAAAAATCATTCAGGCGGCGAATCTCAATCACCAGCCAGCAAGCAAGATTTCCCTCGACGATGCTCTGTCGAAGGGATGGCTTGAACTCTGGTATCAGCCGAAGATCGACCTTCGTGCCATGGTCCTCGCCGGCGCGGAAGGGCTCATCAGATGCCGCCATCCGACGCATGGGGTCTTGGCTCCCGGAGGCTGGCTGCCCGGTGCAAGCGCGAGCAGCCTGGCGACCTTGACGAAACACGTCGTGACCACGGCGCTGCGCGATTGGGATGATTTCGCAGTTGCCGGCGCTCGCCTGCATGCGGCCGTCAACACAAGCGTCGGCGCGCTTGCCAGCCTGAACCTGGCGTCGCTCATCCGGGACAATCGGCCCAAAAGCGACGCATGGCCCGGCCTTATCCTCGAAGTCACCGAGGGCGACGCGGTGAAGGACGTTCCACTGATGCACGAAATCGCGACGCAACTGAAAATCTACGGCATCACGCTTGCAATCGACGATTTCGGAGAAGGCTACTCATCATTCTCACGGCTGCGCGAGATGCCGTTTGCGGAGTTGAAGCTCGATATGAGCTTCGTCAAGAATTGCGCCAAGGACAACAAGAACGCCGCGATCTGCAAGGCGGTGGTCGACCTCGCGCACAATTTCGGAGCGCTTGCCGTCGCCGAGGGTATCGACAACGCCTCCGATCTCCAGGCCATTCACCGCATGGGCTGTGACATCGGCCAAGGCTATTTCTTTGCGCGCCCGATGCCGAAGGCTGAATTCGTATCCATGCTACAGCAGCGTGCCAACCGAAAAATGGCATCTTGACGCACGGGTGTGAGGATTGGGAAGGCTCTATCGAACGACGTTCACGCTGCCTGCTTCGCGGGATCGAGCGCCTTACGCAGCGCAGCCGCGAGCGAGGCCTGGCGATACGGCTTCGCGATAAAGTCGGCACCGAGCGCGCGGAGATCCTCGGCAGCAATCCTGCTGGAAAACCCGGAGGTCAAAAGGACGGGCGTTCCCGGATAGAGCCGCCGTACCTCGCCGGCGAGCGCGATACCGTTCATGCTTGGCAGCACCAAATCCGAGAAAACAAGATCGCAATGCATCCGTTGAAGCATGGCAAGTGCAGTCTCCGCGTCCGCTGCCTGTTGGACGTCATAGCCCAGCGCCCCGACGATCTGGACTGCGATTTTGCGAATTTGCGGGCTGTCCTCCACGATCAGAACCCGTTCGTTCCCGCGCGGCTTGGATGTCTCTGACGACTTCGGCACGGTGTCCGCATCGGCACCGTACGCACCGATGGGAAAATGAAGCGACACCGTCGTTCCGAGGCCAGGCTCGCTGTGTATTTTGACGCTGCCGCCCGACTGCTTCATGTATCCGTAGACCATGCTCAATCCGAGACCGCTGCCCTTCCCCACCTCCTTCGTGGTGAAGAATGGCTCGAACACGCGAGCGACCACGTTCGCCGGAATTCCCACCCCCGTGTCGGTGATGGACAGCGCGACGTACTTGCCGACCGTGAGGTCCGGGTATTCCGGGGCGAACCACGATTCAAGCTCGAAATTGCTCATTTCGATGGTAAGCCGACCGCCGTCCGGCATTGCGTCCCTTGCGTTGATGCACAGATTGAGAATTGCGCTCTCGAGTTGGACTGGATCGACCCTTACCGGCCACGGCTTGTCCGCCCGGACAACCACGTCGAGCGCCACTCGCTCTCCCACCGCAGAACCCAGAAGCGGCCGCATCTGTTCAATCATGTATGGCAGGTTGACCGTCTGCAGCTGCAGCGGCTGCTTTCGCGAGAACGCAAGCAGTCGCTTGACCAATTCGGCACCGCGAAGTGCACCCTCCAAAGCCTCGTTGAGCATGGCTTCAACCGCCGGCCGGTCTTTGACCTCTTCGATCGCCAAGTCGAGATTGCCGATCACGGTGCCGAGCATGTTGTTGAAGTCGTGCGCAATGCCTCCGGTCAATTGCCCGACCGCTTCCATTTTTTGCGCTTGCACCAGCTGCTGCTGGACGAAGCGTCGCTCGCGGGCCATTCCTATGAGCAGCGCGACCAGCACGAAGCTCGCGGCAATCAGCCCATACAGGCGGCCCGCGTAAAAGCCCAGATCGTAGCGGGAGGAACCGATGACCGCGGAAATCGCAATATCGAGCAGCCACGCGCACATCACCACCATGAGCCAAAGATCGAGCTGCGTCGCATTACGCCGCCACAGGGCGCCAAGCGCGATCAATGACAGCAGCCACACCGTCGGGCTGACTCCCTTGGTGACCAGAAGCGAATAATTGCCGTCGCGCATCACCTCCGGAAGAAAGTGCTCGCCTGCCGTCGCCAGCAAAGAGAGGGCAACCGTTGCCCCAATTACCCCGATCAAAGTGGCGGCAATCGCCCGTGCCGGACTGTCGTCCGCTGATTCCGCCGGCAAGTCGCGGGTCCGTAGGTACGAGTAGGCCAGCACGAAGACCGGAAAACCTCCATGCCAGAACGTGTAGAGCCATGCCGTCGTCTGCGCACCCGCACCCAAGAGGCCGGTGGAAGAAAACGCGCCGGGAAAAGTCAAGGCATGGGGAATGATGATCGATGCGTCGAAGAGATATCCCGCTGCAAGCGCCAGCAGCGCGCGTGCCCGCAGTTGTATGAATTGGCCGAAGAGCAGAACAGCCGTGATGAGGTCGTTGAAGAAGAGCGCGGACTCGTAACTAGGAATGAAGGAGGGTATCCGGACCAACGGGGTCCGGACATACGGCACCGTCGCGACAAACGCCACGAGTGAGAAAGCGACGACAAAAATCGCAAGCTGCCATTCCCTTCGGCTTGCGCGCGTGGTCGATTGGAACGTGCGGATCGGAACCGATGCATTCATTTCAATGCACTTTGGTTAGATTCCGAAAAACTACCTCCCAATGGTTTCGGTCTACCTAACATCGAGGCCCGGGCGGCCGCGGCGCTGACGCGCTTCCCAAATGGGTACTATCCGCAGAGCACGAGGCCGGTTTGTCCTTTAGATGGACCGCGGCCGATCCTGTCGCAGCAGAATGAACGCGGAGGTGAACCCGACCAAATCCGCCGTTCGGCGGTAGCCTTGTATATTTGTCAATATGTTGTGATGTATGTGAGTGGACCTAAGTGCAGTGCATCAAGTGCACCATAAGTCCGGTGCATCAATCGAAGCGTCGCAGCCGCCGATGCTCACCCTACGAATCCCGGAAATGCGGCATCACCTCGCTCGCGAACATCTCCATGTTGCGCTTGGCGAGCTCGTCCGGCATCATACCGAATTGCAGCATCGACACCACGATGTCGAGGCCGGTGCGCTCGCGCATGCGGGCGAGGCGGTCGCGCACCGTCTGCGGGCTGCCCACCACCACGGTGCCGCTCGCGGCAAGCTCCTCGATGGACTGGCTGCGCGCGCCCGAGCCGAGCGACTTGCGCATCGCCATGGTGCGCTTCATCGAGGCCAGCGACATGTAGCCGGGCGGCAGCAGCATCTCCCACGGGTTGGCGAGGTACTGGTTGAACAGGGATTCCGCCCCTGCCCGCGCCTCCTCCATGGCGCGCGCATCGGTGTCCGCCACATAGATCGGCGCCGCCCAGCCGAGCTGGCTGCCCGCCGCCTCGTAGCCGAGTTCGCGCGCCTGGTCGCGATACATGTTGAGATAGCGCACCACCAGTTCCTCGGCACTGAAGGTGACGAGGAAGGGATATTTGCGCGCCGGGTCGGCCGCCCAGCGGATGGTTTCCGAGGAGCCCTGCGACGGCACCCAGATTGGCGGATGCGGCTGCTGGTAGGGCCGCGGCCAGATGTTGACGTAGCGGAAATTGTAATGCTCGCCCTCGAATTCGAACGGCCCCGGCCGCGTCCAGGCGCTGACGATGAGGTCGTGCGCCTCCTGGTAGCGTTCGTGGGAGAACGCCGGGTTGAGCCCGGTGGCGTGATATTCGGTGCCGATGCCGCGCACGAAGCCCGTGATGATACGCCCGCGCGACAGAGTGTCGAGCATGGCGAATTCTTCCGCGATGGTGAGCGGATTGCTGGTGAGCGGCAACGCGCGGCCGAGGATCGCGATCTTGACGCGCTTGGTGCGCTGGATCAGCGCGCTCGCGATCAGGTTGGGCGCCGGCATCAAGCCATAGGCGGTCTGATGGTGCTCGTTGACGGCGATGATGTCGAAGCCGAGCCCCTCGGCAGAGACGAGCTGATCGATGTAGGACTCGTATTCGTCGGCGCCTTTCTTTGGATCGTAGAGGCTGTTCGGCAGCACCACCCAGGCCGAGCGGTGCTTGGCGCGCTCAGTGAAGTCGAGCGGGCGGTAAGGCATCAGGTGGAAGCAGGCGAATTTCATGACGCGCTCCCGTCCGTGAAGGCGAGGATTTTGCCCGCCACGAGCTCGGCCTTCTCGATATGCAACAGATGGCCGCAGGCCGGCAAAATTTCGACCCGCGCGCCCGGCAGCTCCGCGCCCCAGGCGTCGGCATAGCGCGCCGGCAACAGCTTGTCGTCGGCGCCCCACAGCACCAGCGTCGGCACCGCGATGCGGTGCAGCCAGCGCGCCAGCGCGGGGTTGAACCAACGAGGCTCCCAGCCGAGCTTCGCCGCCGCGTAACGGTTGGTGAGCGCGCGATCCGCCTCCGCATCGCTCGGCACCATGGCGATGATGCGCTCCGCAAAGGCTTGGTCGTGGAACAGGTTGCGTGTCGTCTCTTCGTGCGACCAGATGAAATTGTCGCCGGACGGCACGCCCTTGACGCGAACCCCCGCGGGCGCGAGCAGCGTCAGGGTGGCGAGATGGGAACAGTTGCGGGTCGCGAGTTCCGCCGCGATCCAGCCGCCGAGCGATTGGCCGACGAGTTGGACCTTGGCGCCGCCGGCTTTGCCGAGCAGGTCGTCGAGAAAATCGAGATAGTACATGGCGACGTCATCGACGTTGCGGATGAATGCCGGGTTGTCGGAGCCGCCGAAGCCCGGATGCTCGGGCACCATGACGATGTAGCGCGCGGCAAGGAGATCGAAGAACGGCAGCCACCGCTCGATCCCGCCGGCGCCATGCAGGAAGATCAGCGGCGGCCCGTCGCCCGCCGTGAACAGCCGCACCTTGACGTTGCGAACCGTGTGGCTTGTTTCCCGTGCCGGCATCGTTGCTCCCTCTATGACGCCGGCATGTGCGGCCGTCGATTGTTCCAGCCTATAGGCTGCGTTTCACGGTCGCGCGCAGCAAGTCCCACATCGGCTTGAGCTCGGGCTTGGTCTTGACGATGTCGTCCCCGATGGTGCCCGTCTTCGCCATCAGCTGCGCCCGGTCGGCCGGCGACAGCACCTCGAGTTCGCCGCCTTTTTCGACCCAGGTCTTGCGCTGCCACGCCAGGAAATCGATTTCCCAAGGGTTCACCTCCGGCCCGACCTCCTGGGCGGTGGCGAGCACCGCGGCCTGGAGATCGGCCGGCAGGGTGTCGAACCACCGCTTGCTCATGACCGCGAGGCTGAACACGAAGGAATGACCGGTCTCGTTCATGTATTTCGTGGTGTCGTAAAAGCCGAGCGCGGTAAAGACCTGCAGGGCGCCGAGCGCGCCGTCAATGGTCCCTTGCTGCAGAGCCGGCATGACGTCGCCGAGCGACATCGGCACACCGGTGCCGCCGAGCCGCGTGATCTGGTCGATCTGGAACGGCGACGCGAACACCCTGATCTTCTTGCCCTTGAGGTCCGCGAGGGTGCGGAGCGGCGCCCGCATCACAAACGTCGCCGGGCCGCCGATGAACAGTCCGACGCCGATCAGACCCTTGTTGGCCCCGACCGCCAGAAAGGCCTTGGCGAATTCCGGATCGGAGATGGTCTTGACCGCGTGCTGCTCGCTTTCGAACAGGCCCGCCGCGCTCAACAGTTCGAAACGCTGATCGACCCCGACAAAGAACTCGGGCGGCGAAATGAAGATCTGGATCGAGCCGAGCTGGGTGCCCTCGATCATGCGCGGGATCGAGCCGAGCTGGCTCGCCGGATAGAGCTCCGCCTTGATGCGGCCGCCGGACCGCTTCTCGATCGCGACGGCAAATCGCTTCATCCACTCGTGCTGCCCGTCATTGAGCGTCGCGGTGGCGAGCTTCATGACAAGGACGCGATTGTCCGGCGGCGCCGCGCCCTCCGCGGCCGGCTGAGCCGGCGCCTGCGACGTGACAAGGGCAGTGGCGATCGCTGCAACTCCCGCGAGGATCGCGTGGACACTCATTATTGTCCCCTCCCGTCAACGTTGATCCATCTTAACCGCTGCTCCGGCACATTAAAATCGGAGAGTTCCCGGCGTGACGACGGCATGCCGGTTCCAGGTTCCATCCCGACGCGATGACCGCTTGGCATCTATTTTACTTTGCATTGACGCCTGCCCTGCTATTGCCGCTATCAGGCTCCACACAGCGCGGGGTCCGGCGTCGCCCAGCGCATTCTCCTGCGCCCCGTCAAATGCGCCCCATCAAACATGAATCTTTAGCCGTATGCCGTTTGCCACCACTGCTATTTCGCGTCGAACCGCAATGCGCGGCCTTGCATCAGCCGCGTCCGCGCTTGCGGTCGGCGGTTGCGCCGGCATGGCGGCGAACGCACCGCGTTTCGATGCCTCAGAGCTCTCGCAGCGTCCGACCATGCTGGTCGCCACCACGCGCAAGCCGATAAACGGCGCGAAGGCCAAGCCCTGGTTCGGAGCCGAGCGGGCCGCCAACGTGACCATCGCGCGGGCGAAGCTGGTGCCGCCCGACGACGGCCGGTTTTCTCTGGCCTCGGTCGGCCTCGTCGATTGGCGCGTCGCCTCGGTCGAGCCGGCGCCGCAGGTCGGCGATCTGCTCGGCCAGGCGACCAGCGGACGAAACGTGCTCATCTATGTCCACGGCTACAACCAGTCTTTCGAGGCGGCGGCGCTCAATGCCGCACGCCTGTCCGACGGCATCAAGTTCACCGGCGAGACGATGGTGTTTTCCTGGCCATCCCGTGGCAAGCTCTTCGACTACGGCTACGACCACGAAAGCGCGATGTGGTCGCGCGATGCCTTCGGCCAAGTGCTCGAGGATCTCATGGCGAGCCCGACCATCGGCCGCATCAACATCGTGGCGCACAGCATCGGCACCATGCTCACCATGGAGGCGCTGCGGGAACTCTATGCCAAACGCGGCGCCGCCGCGGCCGACCGCATCGGCGCGGTGGTGTTCGCGTCGCCGGACATCGACATGGATGTGTTCCAGGCCTCGATCGCGCGGATCGGCCCGCTCGCCGGCAAGATCACCATCATCACGGCAACGAACGACCGCGCGCTCGCGGTTTCGGGATGGATGAACGGCGGCACCACGCGCGTCGGGGCGGCCGAGAAGGCCCAGCTTGAAAAGCTAGGACTGCGCGTGATCGACGCCTCGGCACAAGGCTGGGGCATCATCAACCACGACCTCTTTTTGTCGAACGAAGGAATCCGCCGCGCGATCCGCGATGCCGTCGACGGCCATTCCGGGCTCGCGGCGCTTGTGCCGGGGGGAATTCAGTTGGGCGGAAGCCTGGCGGCGCCGGCGGACGTGCCCACGCAGCAGGCGGGCGCGAATTGACGAGCGATTTGCGGACGGATCCGGTCATAACGTAACATGGGGCTACAAACCCGCGACGATTCCGTCGTAATCGGCATGCGAGCCGATCTAAAACGACGTCATAACATCTTCGCCCAGCCCAACATCACTGCATCCAACCACGCGCCAACAAAGGCCCACGCGGACTGATTAAGCAGAGTACTTTTCGCTCGCGCACCGGTCTACGGCCGAAGCGTTGGAAAGCAGGCCGATAAATTGTACCAGCTCTTGTAGGTTTGGCAAGCCATTCCCACATAATAAAGTAGGGATGTTCACGGAGGGCGAAGCCTTGCCTACCTTCAACCTACATAGGCTATTTTTTGAGGCGCCAGAGAAGAATGACTTGCTATGCGAGTTGGGGGTTCCAGACAAAGAGCATCAAGGTCTGCGCGATGCACGCGATCTCATCCGCGCAACCGTGAGATCGGGATTTGCGTCCTGGCAAGAGACCCTTGATCGCCGCATCGTCTTAAGCGAGATCGCGGTTCGTAAGTCGGTCGCCGATCCCAAGCTTCGTCCGAAGTTCCGGATGCAAGGAAGCGCGTCCTATCACACCTTGAATCTTCCCGCCCGCCAGCCGCCACAGCGGATCGACATTGACGATGGCATTTATCTTCCGGTGTCATTTCTGGCCGAATCCGGTAATCCGGTGATCGCAAGCGCGGGATACTTTCGCCTCGTGGAAGTCATATTGGCGCCGCTGTGCAAAAAGAATAGCTGGAAGCTCAGGGAAAAAACGTCTTGCGTGCGGGTGGAGCTTAGTCAGAAGGCCTATATCGACCTGCCACTGTATGCGATTCCAGACAACGAGTTCGACTCTCTGGTTGAGACCGCGACCATAACGAAAATGGCCGCCGATCGCATGCTGATTAAGGATGGTATCGAACTGGCGGATGCGCTCTATGAGGCTTTTCCTGAAGATGAGTTACGCCTTGCGCATCGGGAAAAAGGGTGGATCAAATCCGATCCCCGTTTGATCGAACGCTGGTTTAAAGATGCCGTAGAAACACACGGGCTACAAGTTCGTCGCGTGTGCCGATATTTCAAAGCGTGGCGCGATCATCATTGGGATGCCTGTTGCCTTTCCTCGATCACCATCATGAAATGCGTGGTGGACGCATTTGACAGCCTGCGCGGGTCCGTTGACCCCAAGCGCGACGATCTTGCTGTGCTGGAAGTTGCCGCCCGCCTGCAAAGTTACTTCTGCGGTGCAATTTGCAATCCGGTCCTTGACGGCGATCTTAATGATAACTGGTCAGATCAAGACCGGGAAGCCTTCAAACAGCAAGCCGTGGATTTGCACCATCGCATCAACTTAGCCATTCGTGAAAGCGATAGCCGATCGGTTGCTCTCACCGAATTGACGAGGGCGTTCGGGCCGCGCATTCCCCAAGATATCACTTTGGTCGCGCTGACCGCGGAGGCCACCGTCATATCCTACAAAGCGACCAAGATGCCTGCACCGGCAGTGCACAAAACCACGTCTGGCTGAACTTGGCCGCGATCAGAGCGATACATGAGGAAATGGTCGCGAGAGGTTTTGAGCGCGACCGTAGAGACACGGCTGCGCTGCGATTCATCGGACAAATCATTGCGCGCGGACGTCCCGTGTCTATTGCAGTCGTTTTTGAGGAACGCGATCTGACGCGTGTTCCGAAACTCTATCTTTTGAAACGCGACCTTGAGCTTCCAAATGCAATAGCTCATATTGAGGCCGAAGATCGCTTTTGCTATGTGCGGGAGGAGGAACTCGTCCTCGATCCTTTGGATGCGCGCGGATCGACTGCGCTTTGCCTGATCAAGATGAGCGAGGCCCTCGACAGGCTGGCACATCTGGACCTCACCGCCGAGATTTCCAAGGAGTTTCCGCAGCATTGGTTGGGCGGCAAGATCTACGTCGACCTGCCGCAAAAATTCTGCGGGACCGCGCAGCTCTACGTGGTGCGCGCTGCGTCAAAAGACCCAATCAGCGTTATTGCAGGCGACAAACATTCGCTATCTCGCCTCGCGCTATCAGACGCAGAAATACGCGGTATTATGGCGCAAACGCCACAAGCGCAAGCCTGACGGGCCTCCTACCTTGCGGTTATGAACACCGCCTTCAAACCACACCCCAAACACCCGGCCGTTGATTTTCTCGTCCGCCTTCATGCCGACATTGGCGGTCGCATCCTCGCCAACAAGGCGGAAGCCGTCCGCCTGGCTGACGACATGAAGCACGTCGAGGCCGTGTTGAAGATGTTCGACCCCGAATTCAGCGTCCGGGGCATATCGGCCCGGCGCCGCGTCACCGGCAATCCATGGTTCAAGCGGGGCACCCTGTTCCGGGCCGCGCTGGATGTGCTCAGGGCGGCTCAGGGGCCGCTCACGGTGCAGCAGATCGCCGACACCATGCTGATCGCCAAGGGCGTCCAGGAGCCGACCCGCAAGGAACGCAGCGGCATTGAGGCCGGGGTGCGGTCAAGCCTGGAAAACCACGCCGGTAAGACGGTGGAGCGGGCGGGCGATGGGGTGCCAAAAAGGTGGAAGATCGCCAGCTAGCGCTGGCGATTCCAAACAAATCAGACTATTTAGGGAGGTGATGGGCGGGGTCGCGAGCCCCGCTTGCATCGACAATGACAGACCTTGCGAGTCGTCTAGGGTAACTTAGACGAAACGGGAGCGTTTGTCACCATGGATTTGCCTGATGGAACGGCCCCCCTAGCAATATGGGTACAACTGATTTTATCTTGCTGGTTGTCATGGGAGCATGCGGAATCTTGTGCTCTGTCGGGGGTGGCCTCATGATTGCCACTTCCAATGAACATCGTCAGGCGGCTCGTGTCGCTTTTGTCGCCGCTGGCGTCTTGTTTTGGATGACTGGCGTAATCTGGGGTATCAACTCAATGGAGTCGTCTATGTCTATTCGTTTTATTGTATCAGGTCTCGTTGGCGCAGTATCCGCTATTTTTACCGTGTGGATGTTTACCCTGAGCAGCAATGCACAGACGCCTCCAGCGCCGCCATCATCGAGCAATGGATCCCCGCAAACTGTTATCCAAAACGGTGGCGGCGGGATCGGTATGGATTTAACGGTCAGTGGCACCCCAGGGTCACCGACGCCAACAGTCGGGTTACAAACAAATGGTCTACAGGTGATCCAAAATGGTCATGGCACCGGAATGAAAGTTACCGTTGGCGGGAATGGCCCTGCAATCGGCGTTCAATCAACGGTCGGCAAGTAATTTAGATCGTTGCCAGTAGCCACAGAAATCAACCGACTGCTTCGAAGCCATCGCCAGCCCAGCTACGCGGCTGACTTGTTCGCCATTCGAAACGCGTCGGTTGTCCTCACGCCATGAGGCTTCCTGAGCATACCGGAGCAGATAGGCCCCCGCGATATGATGATGGTGCCCGATCTCGCCACGCCGTATGCGGGAGAAAAATTCTTCTGCCCAATTGGTGCAAGCGCCCGCGAGCGAATAGGCTTCCTGATGATTGATCCGCTTCATTTCGAACTTGCCGTGAAGATCGTTCCACGCCCCGGCTTCGTCCGCATGGACCACGGTGCCGGGCGCGATCCGCGCCTTGATGAATGACAACGCGGCGCCTTCCGTCCGGAATACGGCCGGGACTGAGTTGCCGTCCCGTTCGCGGATGATGACCACGGCCTTGCGCTTGCCGTTCTGATGATCGGCGAACCGTCGATCAAGGCGATGCTGTTTCAGGTTTGCCGGCTTCACGTAGCCGCCAAAGTAGCCGCCATCCACTTCCGCGACCTTGCCGGGACCGCCGATGGTCCGGCCCTTCAATTCAACCGCCATCGCTTCCCGCAGCTTGTGGGCGAGCACGAAGGCCGTCTTGTAAGACGTGCCCAGGTCGCGGGAGAGCGCCAGCATCGACTTGCCCTTGACCTCGTTGCAGAAGATCGCAATCGCCGCGAGGTAGCCTTTCAGGGGCAGCTTGTGGGAGGCGAACAGCGTGCCCGACGTGATGCTGAAATCCTTGCCGCACGCCTTGCAGCGGAACCGGGGCGCCCCGCTCGGGCGGCGGGCGCTGTAGGCATCGATGCCGCCGCAGTGCGGGCAGACTGGCTTGCCGTCGTTGTCAGCCCAGCGGACCTTGCAGAACGTCGTTTCCGCCTGTTCGTCCGACATGCGGAACACCTGAGCGAGGCTCAGGGTCTTTGCTGCCGGGGAAAGGAGGAAGTGTTGCAAGGTGTCGCCTCGGATCGTTAGGTGTCACATTAGACACCTTAGCGACCTTGTCAACATAAATAGTGTCGTTTATGATCCTTTTGTTTTGGAGACGACACGAATGGGGCTTGCAAAGACCGAATCTGAGATCGCCGAACGGGCTTCCCGCTTCCTCAAGGCAGAATTGAAGCGGGCGAACGTGACCTATGAGGAACTGGCGCAGCGGCTCAAAAAACATGGCCTGCCGGGGGAGACGGAAAATTCCATCAAGTCAAAGCTTAAACGGGGGACGTTCGCGGCAACGTTTATGCTGGCATGTCTTGCAGCGCTGGAGTTGGACGGACTGAGAATAGAAGACCTTTAATGCTGGGAATTATCATCTCTTGCTTTAAGCGCAGCGATTTGTTTTTCGATGCCCGCGGCTTTGGCAGTTATTTCAGCTAAATTCTGTTCAGCCTCGGCCCGGAATTTCAAGGATAGGTCGCGAGCCGTCTGTATGGCTTTGGCGTTTGCTTTAATTTCTTCCCGTAAGCGATCCGTCTTCGGCGTAAAATAAAAATTGTATACGGTGCCGAAGAACAACAGTAACAACAGAAATCCGAATAACACTCCGACCGTCTGCGACAATATTCCAATTACGAAACTGTTGTGGGTCCAATCAAATCTTTCAAGTGATTCGTTTAATTCTTTGACGACATCTATTATGACGTGCAATGCATACAAAAATAATGCAATGCCCACAGTGCCGATAAGTGCCGTGGTCGCATGACGACCAAAGCGATCTTCAAACATCTCTAAAAATCGTTCGAAGCCAAAGTCCATAGTTGGACTCATGCCCCGAGCGCCACTGCTGCGCAATGTCGTCTTGACGGATGTTCTCTTTTCGTTCTACTGTCCGACCATGGTCCAATTCCTCACCGACGATCTGGCGGAAGCCTTCCGATTCACCGTCGAGTTGGCGATCCGGCCTATCATCAGGAAGGTCTACGGACGCAGGGTGATTACCGATCAGCAGGTCAGGGTGTGGGCTCACCAAGTGGCGGCCGATATCCTGGGATCGAATTGGATCGCGACCAGAGGGCCGCCAAGCGAAGGCGGGGCGGCGCTGGTGCGAGGGCATCGCGAGCCCGGCGAGAAGTAGGAAGCCGGTTGCCGTCATCGGACGGCTCGCGGAATTGAGCTTGTGGCGTTTGCGCCATAATACCGGAAATACGTCACTGCGTGCAGCATAAGACGCCAGTGCAGGTACTTTCAGTCGGCGGCGATTTGACGTTTATTAACGGACACAAGCCGCCATCGACCGTTCGAGAACTCCTAAATTGGCTGCGCTCGATCGAGGAAAATCTCGCCGAACGGCTGCTGAAATCCCTGTCTGCGGCGTGGCCTTCGCAGATGTATTTTATCATTCATGCCCCAAATGCCAGCGTTGGCGGCAGCCTTGACCTGCCAAGGCTCCTTGGGAAGTCAATTCAACGGCCGCAATTTTTACAACGGGCGCTAACGTCGTGGGACAGCAAGATCGCTGTCAATAGGATCTCCGGCAGTCGAATGGACGCCAGTTTCGTACACGGGCGAAATATGAACAATCAACCCAATCTAGGTGGCAAACGCGTTGCGCTTGTAGGTGTAGGAACCATTGGTGGATTTCTTGCAAAATTTCTTGCGCAATCGGGAGCAGGAACGGCACAGGGACAATTACTTCTCTTAGACAACCAGATTCTTGAGCCGGGAAACGTCGGTCGCCATTTCTTGGGGCTGCCGCATGTGGGGAAGAACAAGGCGCGGGGTGTTCAAGAGGAATTGCGGCGCATCGCTCCCGATTGCGAAATTGCAGCCTTTGCCGGTTGTGCCCTGGAACGAAGGGCAGATTTGATCGGTTACGATTTGTTGGTCGACGCGACTGGAGAGCGATCTCTATCTGATGTACTTAACAAGGACGTTTTCGACGCGCGTCGAGATGGTAAGAAGACTGCATCGGTTCTTCACGTATGGCTGGTTGGCAATGGCGTCGCAGCTCAGTCATTGCTGGTCGATGGGACGAAACACGCTTGCTTCAGATGCCTCCGCTTAGAACACACTGCCACGGAGCGATTTCGATTGCTCAGACCCGACCACGCCGCCACCCTTACGCCGGCAGACTGCGGCGAAGGTGCTTATTTTGCTTATGGGGTCGGTGCGCCCGCTATCGCGGCCGGGCTTGCTGTTCAGACGTGCCTCGATTGGGTCAAGGGCAGTCCGTCACCACGGTTCCGAACGATCCGTGTCGTCCATGATGCGACCTTCGAAGTGAAAGATTCTGATGTTTCGCCGCGCGAGAAATGCCCTGTTTGCGGCTTCGCATAAGGGCCAATTGGAGCGGCATGTTCTCATCCACTATTCGGTAGTGGAGATGATTGAACGCGCGTCTATAAGTTGCGCAAATGCGCCGGAGTCGGGTGGCATTCTGTTGGGAGCTATCCGCGGACCGCACCTGGAAATCACAGATTTTACACAACCAGGCGCGGAGGACTTACGTTCAATGTTTCAGTTTGTGCAGCAGGATGCGTGGCATCAGAAAGCTGCGCACAATGCGTGGGTATCCTCTCACCGTACTGTTACCTTCGCCGGCGAATGGCATACGCATCCCCTTGGCGAGCCGATACCATCCTCTATAGACCGAATGAGTTGGTCTGTACTGACCCGGAAGGCCAAATACCCCATGCTATTCTTGCTTGCGGCGCCGGGTAAATGGAAAGGATTTCTTGCCACGCAAGGACGTCTCCTGGCTGCGCAGAAGGAGTTGTCGATTTATGAACGCGGGCATTTGGGAATCGTCTTGCGATGAGCAAGGATGGCGAGCATAGGACATAACCATGTATCAAGTTTTAGGGCCGAAATTCGTTGTCGCTATAGCGGCTTGGGCAGCGCTCAGCTTGTTAACGATCTTTGGTGTGCTTGGCCTTCCCATACCTCTGCGTATAAACGTTTTCATTGTTGACATAGTATTGCTCGGCGTTTTGTTCTCCAATCCAGTCTGGCGGTTTGTATGGAATCGGACTGGGCCAATTGGTTCCTGGTTGTCGCGAAAGATCTATCCATATCTCAATGGCACCTATGATGTCGTTCTGCAAAGCAACTGGCCGGTTGTTAAGCGGATGCTCGATGCGGCCCGACACGAGGCTAAGCTCTTTGATCCATTTGATCTACATCAGACCGCGCCGGAATTGCTGACAGTTGAACTGGAGGCCAGCATCGAGCAGACATGGTTTGAAATCACAATGTGGGTTTATCCGAAGGGGCCTGACGCGGTCATCAAGCGATCGAACACCATAGCGACAATTCCAATAAAGGGGGCTGCGAGTTCTGATAAAGAGCTAATCTATATATTTGAACAAGAAAATGATTCAAGGTCGCCCACAGATGACGAAAATCATCAAGGAGCTGCCCGCCTGAAAATCGACCATACGAATTATTCAAAGTTATCGGGAGAATATTGGAACAATCGGGCTTGGCGTCGGGGCGTCAACGCGGCTGGAAAATTAACTCTTGTGCGGCGATCAACAGACCCGAAACTCGCCGGAATAGGTAGATAAATATTCTCCGATTGTCACGCGCGTCGCGCATTCAATAACTTATCACTATCATCGAAACGGTCTTCCTTCGTCATTCGATGATCGCAATCATGTTTAGACATTTTAAAATACCTCCATGGATTTTTAGAAATTCAAATACCGTTTCTGTATCGATGCCGACCCCGCTCAACGCCGCCTGTAGCACTGTGGTGGCTCGGATCAGCCCGCCATAGAGCGCAAGCGCGAACAGCTTGCCGTTGCACCTCCTGGAGCAGCGCGGTGTAATGCTTCCAAAAGCTCCTCGTGGTCCGGGAAATCACTTGAACGGGCGGTCGGACGGATCACCAGAAAACACGTCGTCCTGCGCCACTTCGTCCCGAGCCGACCGCACGAGCTTGCTCAATTGATCCTGCGTCTTGGCAAAGCGCTCATCCCAGCCGCGTTCGGCAGCAATCTCATCGAGAATAAGCGCAGCGATGGCTTCCTGGTCGGCGTCCGGCAGCCGCGCTACTTCTGCAAGGGCCTTCTCAAGCAAGGCGTTCATATGGTGTCGTTCCAAGATTTGGACCCACCACATGGGTCGCGAGAAACATACCACAGCCCGGCGTTACAGGTCCTCGAGTTCCGGCCGCGCCCCCAATCCCTCGTCGTCCTTCACCTGCTTCGGCTCCTCGCCGAACGCCTTCTGGGCCAGCGCCGCCGCCATGAACTCGTCGAGGTCGCCGTCCAACACCGCGCCGGTGTTGGAGGTCTGCACCCCGGTGCGCAGGTCTTTCACCATCTGGTAGGGCTGCAGCACGTAGGAGCGGATCTGGTGGCCCCAGCCGATATCGGTCTTGGCGGCCTGCTCGGCGATCGCCTGCGCCTCGCGCCGCTTGATCTCGCGCTCGTAAAGCTTAGCGCGCAGCATCGTCCACGCCTGGGCGCGGTTCTTGTGCTGGGAACGCTCGGCCTGGCACACCACCGCGATCCCGGTCGGGATATGGGTGAGGCGCACCGCCGACTCGGTCTTGTTGACGTGCTGGCCGCCGGCGCCGCC
>Ga0116129_1000779_pt1 | contig 19074 bp, 19 predicted proteins | sample June2015DPH_17_2_FD_89732 | JGI IMG/M metagenome (GOLD analysis project Ga0116129, IMG submission 89732) | Peatland microbial communities from SPRUCE experiment site at the Marcell Experimental Forest, Minnesota, USA - June2015DPH_17_10 | ecosystem: Environmental > Terrestrial > Soil > Wetlands...
GCTTGCTGCTCATCCCACGATCGCGATCGTCGCTCGCGACCGTGGTGGAGGATATGGCGAAGCCGCGGCAAAGGCCCTGCCGCACGCGATACAGGTCGCGGATCGTTGGCATCTGATGGAGAATGCCAGTCGGGCCTTCCTCGATGCCGTCCGCAAATCGATGCGCCAGATCCGCACTGTCATCGGTGCAACCACGATCGACCCTAAGCTGCTAACAGCCGCCGAGCGCCTCCAGTATGAGGGCTATCTGCGCCGCGAGGAGACCAACGCGGCTACAAATCCACTTTTCCTGACATTCAAAACATCGCTCCAGTGCGAGATCCTTCCGTTACTAAATCGCTGGATGAAACCCTTCTTGCGGCCTTCCAGGCGAACGACGAGGCTCTCAATCTTTCGGTCCCCGACCTGATAAATTACGAAGACAATGTTCATGCCGCGTTCAGCGGTGCCGGAGCAAGCCTGATTTACGACGATGTATTTATGGGCCGTTATTACGAATATCTCCAGGGGCGTGGTGTCGACCTGGCGAAATTAAATGTGGAGGATTTGCGAAGGCATCATCTCGTCCTTACGGACGAGAATGGCACCCAGCGTGACAGCCACACCATCTACAAAAGTCTTGTTTTTGATACGACGCTGGACGGGGCTTCGTTTCACCTTTGTGAGGGAAACTGGTACAGGGTTGAGGACGATTACATTTCAAGACTTGAGCACCACCTTGATGCTCTTTGCGCAATCATGACGTTGCCGCCTTACGTGCATAGTGGCGAAGGTGCTTACAATCAATCTGCTGCCGCGGCGGATGACTCTCTCGTATGCCTGGATACTACCAACATAAGCCCCAAAGGCCAAACGGAAGTCGAACCTTGCGATTTGTATTCGGTCAGCGAAGGTTATGCGGTCTTCCAACACATTAAGATTTCGACATTGTCGTCGCGACTAAGCCACCTCTTCAATCAGGGTATTAACGCGATCGAGTTGATCAGGTTGGAGGAAGACGCTCTCAGTAACCTGAAAAAGCGGATTGGAGAAAGAGTTGCACCTTCCGTCTATGAGACAATGGTGGCGCCCCTCGATGCGGAAAGGCACCGAGTCGATTTTGTCATCATTACCCATAAAGCCGGAGCCAATAAATCCAGAAATCTGCCGCTCTTCTCCCGCATAAGCCTGTCACGCAACCTCAAAGCACTTCAGGTAAGGGGCGTAAAAGGACACTATGGTTTTGTAGAGGATAAAAGTCCAAAGACCGCGGGAGTTAAAAAGCCGAGGAAAACGACTTAAGACTGCTGGGGAACCGCGCGCGATAATTTTCCGGACAAACAGTGATCGAGGTTGCAGGAATTATCGGCGTGACCGACTATTGCATCACCCGCTCCTACGAACGGGTGAAAGCGGAGAAAGACAAAGGACGGCTCATCTTCACTGCAATCGGATCAAGTTAAGCGGCGCAATCTTAAAACCCCGATCTTTACGGGAATATTGCGCTTGGTGAAACTCGAAGTCGGTGCGTTTTTCAGCCCGACACTTTTCTTCGACGATCTTCATGATTTTTAGCTTGTCTTCGGTTGCTGTTTTCGCACCGAAAATGATGCCCGAGAGGTCGGAAAATTTATATTGCAGTTTTCTGGACGGCTTGTCCTTGAGATCAGCCAGGCTTGACCACAGCAGAAGGCGGTATTCCTGCTCGTGCGCCCATTCAGAGGTTTTACAAATCGCTCCGGATTGGAAAGCTGCCCAATATTGTTGTCGCCACTCGTCGGTGTCGAGCGACTGGGTGCTGTGGCAAGTGCTTCGTTCGCCGCCATCGCCGTTATACCAAACGGCATTAAGCAGCGGGATTGGCAAACGACCCAGGGAATTAAAGAAGTCGATTTCAGGATAGGACTCTGAATAATTCACTTGGTAGAAGCCGCGCGGATGAAAGGAGCGGATCGGCTCCGGTGCCATTCCCGGACCGCCTCGCCATGCGTTGATCGCGTTCAGATTGAGGGCCGGTCGGCCTTCACTGTCGGCGGCCGTTTTGAACTTCAGGCAAACGCCTGTGTGGCTGTCGCCGTAGGTTCCCCACATCGACGCGTCGGCTGGATTCGCAGCGAAGCACGCGATGAAGCAGGGCGGATGGATCAATTCATCAAGCGCCTGGATATAGCGCGCGGGAAAATCGCGAGTAACAAAAATCAACGCTTGAGATTCGGGTGGTGGCGGGTTGTTGGAGTCTTGAATAAGTTCCATTTGCGCCACCATCAGCTCGGACCCCGCAAATATCACTTCCGCGGCCTCTTGCTCGGGCGGCTTCATCGCGGCCACACGGGCAACGGCCTCATTCATGGCTGCCGCGTGTGTACGCAGCGCATCCAGGTCGTGAAAAAAGCCGTCGATACCCTCGTGTCTCCACTGCTTCAGGAGGACGCTTAGCGCGAAGGGGTGAACCGCGCGCAGGGTGTGGGTGAGTTCGTCGCGTCGAAGGGGCGTAACGCGGTTTGCAAGCGCCTCAATCAATTTCTGGATGTTGGAATCAGCGATAAACGCTTCGCAGGCGCGCTGATAGATTGCTCGAACACGCGTCTCTGGCAGATCTTGGTAGGCCGAAAAGATCATGGTCTTCAGGATGGCGCGATCGAAGTCCGGCCCCGCCATGAGACATACGGCGGTCGTTTTCAGCAAGCACAGCAAGTAATGCCGAAGCAGGTTTCGCCAGACGATGCGATCCCCTGACCAGAAGACATCCTTGTAGCCTTCCATCGGATCATTCAGCTCTTCTGGCGGCGAGAAATAGATTTCCTGTTTTGCAAGTTCCTCGAATCCGTCGAGCACGGCATTCGCGGGCCGATACCGATAAAGGTGAGAGATCATCGATCGACCATCTTCTGAGTCCTCGTCATCCGCTCTTACGGTTGCGTGCCTTTTTCGCATGCGGCAAGAGAAATGCCGCAAGAGTTTCAACGACGTCAGGAAGCGATCCGGGATTGACGGCAACTTCTGCGACGAATTCTGTCCATTGCTGCTGCTTGGCCGGATCGTTTGCGAACGCCGACGTTAGCCCGTCCGGCAATTCCGTTGGAATATCGGTTTTGCGTCTGGCAAATGTCGCGGCAATGGCTTGCGCAAGCCGGTCATCCTTGAAGTCGTAGGTTTTCGCAAGAATCCAGATATCGTAAAAATCTTTTAGCCGGGTGTTCGCAAGGCCCAAATCCACCATGGCCTGAAACTTCTCCGCGATCACGGTCTCATAAGGATAGGCTTTCAGGGTAGGAGCTGGCTGATCCAGCAACACCGGCAGTTCAATTACATTCAGGCCCGGCTCGGTGGCGTCGCCATAACCAATATCGACAACAACGCGTACACGCGCCCCATCCACGGTCGCATATGTCTTCAATCGCAGCCCGCTGTATCCGGTTTCCTCGCGCATGCGATCGACGATGAGTTTGTCGGTATCGAAAACCACGGCGTCATCGGCTTTTATGGCGCAGATCTCCCGGAAGATGTTGAGCGTAAGATCGGGATCGCTATCGCCAAACCCAAGGAGATCAAGATCGCGGGTGGGACGATGTGGATCGTCGAGCCAATGCCGCATGAGCATGGCGCCCTTGAGAACGAATTTCTCCCGATACGTGCTTGTGCTCAGGCGATAAAGAAGCCGCTCAAGCGTGTATCGTATGAGCAGAAGGTCGAAAGGCTGATTGCGCTCTTTTGAAAGATTGAGCAGCCGCGCACGGATCGAGGCGCCTTTGTTCAGGATCGGCTTACGCATCCACCGTCAGCGCCTCCAGGCGAGGCTGGACGACTTTCTCCCAGATACCGGCTTCTACTGCAAACTTCGCGATCTCGGCTGGCGTTGCTTTTCGGAGCCTGAGTGCTTCTTTCATGCCCTGGGTCGCGTGCGCAAAACCAGCAGGGGAATTGTAGAGAGACTTTTGGTGCGTTGCGCTCTTGAAAAGATCGACGATGGTTTTAGCCGGCGAATAGATGCGAACAGGAACACGCTCGATCGTATGGATATCAATTCCCTTGGCGAAGACCTTGGGACCGAAGCGCATGATCTGAATGCGCGGCTGCGTGATTGTCGGACGCCACTCACGCGGGCCAATCGCGACCCAAACGAAAGGAGGCATGCGATCCGTAAGCTCGTGGAAAGCGAGCGCGGAATCGTGACAGATGACACCGTTGGGGACGAGCTTGGCGGCGACAGCTAGCGAGTGATTGCCATCAAGCGGCGCGTCGGGAAGCTGGTAGAGGCCGCGGCTGAGTTGGTTCACTGCTCCCTTTTGCTCCATGCGAGAGATGGTGGCTGCCGTGATGCCCTCTTCGAGGAATTCAGACAGCCGCGCCATGCCCCGCTCTTGCAGGAGCGTAGTTGCGCGGTCTTCCTGTCGGGAGGGTGCTGTTTCCATGCGGGAACAATGATATAAATCATCGATAAAGTCAAGGTTTTCGTCAATGATATGTATCACACAGGGATATCAATCGCTTATGATGTCACTTTACAAGTGACAAAATGTCAATTATATACGGTCATATCGTCCATTCGAGAAACCTACAAATATGACCGCCGATCAACTCAGCCAATACCTCCAGCGCCTTGGGCTCTCTCTCAACGAAACCGCCCAGCTACTAAGCGTTTCGACCAGAACCGTTCGCCGATGGCAGGACGGTGAAGAGATTCCGGGGCCCGCGCAACAGGCGATTAAAGCCTGGGTAAGACTGCACGAGCGCCACCTTCCCTGGAGGCCGGATAGTGTTTCGATCACCGCAGACGATCAGGACCAGATCATGCGGCATCGCTCGCACACGATTGATCTTGAAGCCGTCCTTGAACGTGTCGAGGCACGCGGCGGTGCAAAGGCTCCCTGGGTGGTTGATTGGGATTCCAGTCGGGCGTCACTGGAGACCATGGAAATTTCATTTTACAAACTTCAGAGCGGCAGCTTTTCGCTCGGCACCTATCGCCGTACTGACAGCGCTCCGGATACGGAGCGTGACCGGGAAATGATCGAAGATGCCGTCTACTGCATCGCAAAGGCTCTGGAAAAAAAGAGCCCTGAATACGGTCCGGTTACGCTCGTCGTCCACGACGGAACGAGCAAGGGGCGGATCGCGCGACAGCAACTCCATGAATTCCCGACGGCCAGCGCCGCAGTTGAAAACGTCTGCAAGGGATGGGGCTCACCAGGATTTCACGAGCCGTTCATTATGACGAAGGACGGCGACCTTCTATGGGATCAACACGAACTGAAACGCGAATGTGTGCGGCGTTCGAGCGGTCCGCGCGCCCTCACCGCTCTGGCCGAATATGTGCGCGCCCATGCGCACCTGTTCGTGCAGGATGGTGCTCGCAGTTTCGGACCGGCGGAGCGCACGCGCCGCGAAAGTCACATCAAAGCTATTGCGGACGAAATTGATGCCCTCGCGGCGCGCGCGGGAAACGGTTCGGTCCAGTACCAGCAGTTCGAGGAAGCGCTGGGCGCACTGCACGCCGCCGGATTCTTCCCGATGGGCAATCTTGTGAGCGACGTTGCTTACGCGCTTGAGGGCGTAACGTCGTGACCGAGATTTCAGAAGTGACTCGTAGATCGATCATCGATTTTTTCACAATGAGCCAGACGCACTGGTCGGGCCGTCTGCAAGACAATGAGTTTTTGGCGCGGCTTTATGACCTCAACAATCTCCCTTCGCACGATTACAGGTATCGCACTGCGAGCAGCGACATTTTTCAACACCGTGTGCGCAACAACGATTGGGAGAACGATTGGGTTTTTCACGACTCCCGCTTTAATCTCTTGTACGAATCCGACGAGGAGTTCTTAAGATTTCTTTGCGAAACCGTGCATCCCATCGTCCGACCTGATCCGGACGCGGCGCGCAAGCTTGTCGAGGTCTACAATAAAGAGCTGGCGGCAGATGGATGGGCGCTGGTCAGCGTCAAAGAAGTTTCGGGAAAGCCCATTTTTGCTCCTCAGCAAGTCGGCCGCGTTGCCGTTTTCGAGGAACCGACCGGCTGGCAGAAGGTCGATCGCCAATTACAAGAGGTACGACTTCGGCTCGATACGGCGGACAACGAGGAGCAATATCAAGCCGTCGGCCTGCTCTGCCGCGAGGTGCTGATTTCAGTTGCGCAGGAGGTGTACGATCCTGCTCAACATCCCACGGTCGATGACGTTTTGCCGAGTATCCCCGAACACAAGTGTGATCCCGTTTAGTCCGAAACGAAGCTCCTGGTCAGAAGCTAGCCGATCTACGTTAGATACCGGACCGATGGCGCATAGGAGGGTTGGATCGGTGGCGTCGGTCTCTGGCGGAAGGTGATCAGCACCGAGCGGCGTACACGCGATATCACTCTCAACGGTGATCCCGTGGGCATGCCTAAGTCGCGCATGAACGGCGTCTCGATCTAGCTCGACGATCTGGCCACTGACGGCAATGCGCCGTAGCGCATCGCGTTGCCATTCGGGCCGATCCTCACTCCAAACAAGCAAGCTCATGGTGCCTCAAGACGGTCAACTAATGGGCCTCATGTTTAAGCGAGAAATGGTATATCCGTCGAGATACAACCGGAACGTTCTCAGTGGTTGGGAAAAAAACCATGTCGCGTCCATGTCGCGTGGAGCCGCCGGCAAAGTTTTGGAAGCCTTGAAAACAAATGGAAATTTTTGGTAGCGCAAGCCCTCGCGTAAGCTATGGAAACGCCTAGTAATTTCGATCTAGTTGGTTGATTTTCCCCGATAATTTTTGGCTGGCGACGCAGTGCACATCGCACCCGTCTCCACTTAAATTCCCTGCAAACAGGGAATTTAACAGGGAAAATCACGATTTCAGGCCTCAAGGTGACAATCCTAAAGCAAGAAACCGCTGTGCCGCAGTGACTTTTCGGCAAATTCCCTACGCAAACTGTCAGGGAAATTTCTTTGAAGAACAGGGAATTCAAAGCGGATAACAGGGATTTTTCACGTCGGGAGTTGTAGCTCCCCTCGCCGGTCGCCCGCATGTTCAATTAAGAGCAAAAGCAGGAACAGTCATGCGTGCTGAGAAACCATAGCAAGCTCAGCACAATAATCGCGACGGCGGCGAGTGTGAGTCTCCGAAAAGCTCGTGTTTGCTATCGCGTCAGCGACGCGGTGGAACATAGGGCCGTTATCAGCGGAAGACGATCACCAACGACCGGGTGGCGCGTTGACACCCGAAGGAATAGCGTCCGCGCTGCGCGAACGGGAGTTGTTTCCGAAAGCCGATCGTCTTGCGCCGTCGGACGCAAATGAGGATTGATAACTTTCGCCAATGAGACGTTATGGAGGAATTCGGCCGATGGCCTTTGGGGACAGAACCGACATGCCATTCAAGCTAGGACAGTGGCCGGCAGCGGCGGGAACATGGAGACCGGTGGAGTGTTGCATGCCCATCGCAGCCTCAATCGATTGTTCGGGCATCACGAGCAGAAATTCTTCTCCGCCGTATCGATAGATCTCATCACTTTGACAGAAGCCTTGGAGCAATGTCCTCGCAACTTTTGTGAGCACTTCATCACCGCGCAGATGACCATATTCATCATTATAGAGCTTGAAATAGTCGACATCGCACATGACCGCGCAAAAAGCTCCCGCGCTGTTCCACGACGCCTGCGAAAAGGATGTCTAGGTCCTCTCGCATCTTCAGGCGGTTTCCTACCTGCGTAAGTCCGTCTATCCGAGCCTGTCGGAACAATCGGCTATTGAGCCGCTCGAGCTCGATCTTCTGGTTAGTCAGTTCTCGGTATAACTCCGTTTCGTGTAGGACGATTTCGTCGATGCGATGGTGCCGCATCGACGAAATGCTTTACGGCCGCGGTCGGTACGCCTGCATCCGCGATGCGGCCGCTGTGCTGGCGGAGCGTGTCTTAAGGATCAAGACCACCGGTTTCGGATCAGAACTGGTAGCGCAAAGTAGCGCCCGGATCCCAGTTCGAGGCTTTGTTGCCGCCGGGCGGAATACTCAGAAAGCCACTTGCAAAGCCGTTCGTGACTTGCGTCCACATCACACCTACAGCCAAGTCCATATGCCGCGCGAAGCGCCAATCGGCCACGAGCGAGAGCCCGTCCAGCGTACCGGAGCACTGAGTGGAAATTACTGTGGCGCAGCCAGCATTCGCGCCTGTCGCGAAGCTGTTTTGCCACTCGTGGTACCAGGCGCCAACGATATCGAGGCTCGGTGCGACCGAGTATTTCGCAGCAAGCCAGACTGTCTGCAAAACCTTGTTGTTGGTGAAGTTCGTGTTGTTCACAACACCAGCGATGTAACCACCCTCGATGAAGGCGCCGACAGCCAGCGGGTTACTAGGATTGGCGAAATCGATGTGCTCATAGCCAGCGTAGATCTTCCATGGTCCGACGACGTATTTGGCGGCAACGCTGAACATGGTGTTGTCGGAAATTGTAGTCGACAGGAAGCCATTGCCGGCGTTGACGGCTGCGGCACTGAGTGCTGAAAGCTGAGCCGCGGTCACGGAGCCCGACGAAACAGCGTCGTAGATCTTGCCGGCTACGAAATCCATCGAGAAGCCCAGATAGTCGAAGCCGACGTTGCCTTCGAAAGCGTTGCCGGTGCCGCTGTTGCCGCCGTTACGCAGCTGCGCTTCAGCCGCCAACCGGACCGGACCGACATTCACCCGGTACTCGTACGAATTGTCGTAGATACGGTTTTCGGTATCGCCGCCGCCGCCGACTCCGGCGAGGTAGCCGAGCACGGACCAGGAGTTTCCTCCTATGGGATCATAATTAACGATGAGATCGCTGGACAGCGCAGTCTGACGACCCATGGTGAACGTGCCGTAGGTCGGCGAACTCAAGCCGAAATAGGCCATTTGGTTGAACATCTGGCCGGCCTTGGACGAGTCACCACCTGCGTTCACCATGGAAACGGGCAATCCATTGTTTTGCGCAATGGCCCCGGGGCCGTTGTCATTCATGCCACTTGCCGGATTGAACCCGCTTTGCAAGTTGAACACGGCATAGAGATCGTCCGCGATCTCCTGCTTTCCCCGTAACCCAATAAACGTGCTGGAAAGCTGGTTACCGCTAATGCCAAAGTAGGAACCCAACGCGTTCTTCGACACCACCGCATTGAGCGGAGAGCCGGAGAGCGGAGCGTACGGCAAACCATGCTGAATATACTGGACGCCCATATCGAAGGCGCCGTATAGACAAACGCCGTGCAAACACAAACCGTCATCTCCCGGGGTCGGCGCCTTGACGGCCGCTTTGTAGGGCAAATCGGCGGCCATCGCGTCGGCCGGATTGATTTGCAGCACTTCGGCTTGCGCTTTTATCGCCGGCTGTTGTTCAAGTTTTTGCTGACGCTTTTCGATATCCGCGAGGCGCTTCGTCAACGCCTGACTCTGTTCACGGAGTTGCTTGGATTGGGCCTGGATATCGGAAAGCTCATCGGCGCGGCTCACCGCGGCGAACGCTAAGACTGCCACCGAAGACAAAAGAAGCTTTTTCACTAAGTACCCCCCAAAATAACGCAACGCGAACTATCCGCGAACCTGCCATCGGTGATGGAACTTCGGATGAGGCCCGCCTGCATCGTTATACTGGCCGACCGTTCGAGTGATTGGGGAGGAAACTCCGTACGTGACGAACGAAGACATCGATCCAAATTCTAACTGTGATCCCACAGCACCAAATTTGTACGCTTTGTACGCTGAACGCATTTTGTTCGCCTATTCGATGCGGCCAGCGTCGTGATCTACGACGTTCATGTCGAGCGCTTCGACTTACGCTGCCAGGCTTAATTCCTTTTAGGTGGCCTTGGAGTTCATCGGAGCTAGTGCATGTTCCTGCCCTCGAATGCTATCGAGCACCCGCTCCAGGGTCGCATCGCGAACACGCACAATATGCTGATGACAAAGACGCGCCGCCTCGTCCACATGATGCGTCCTGAGAGCTTCGATCAACACGAGATGATCATCAGCGATTTCAGGAATGTGGCCTTTTCCGACAAAACCAAAGGCGACTAAACGCTTCATTTCGTCCAACAACTGAAGAATATTCTTCGCCAATCGCGAATTGCCTGATGCAATCGCAATAAACGAATGAAACTCCTCATTGCCGTCAATGAATATGCTCATGCGATCGCGCCTCTCGGTCTGCGGAGCTGCAGCCATCGCGACGCGGCGCTTATTCTCCAGGTCCAAAAGCCGCTCTGCATCCACCCTGCCAGCTGCAAGCCGCGCTGCTGCCGGCTCCAAAAGCAGACGAAGCGCGAACAACTCCTCCACATCAGACAAGGTGATCGGAACAACCAAGTACCCTTGACGAGGTAGCGATCGCACAAATCCTTCCTGCATAAGCCGGACCAAAGCCAACCGGCAGGTGGACCTGCTGACTTTCAACCGCTCCATAACCGTAGCTTCCGTTACGGTTGTACCCGGTAAAATATCACAACTTAAAATTGAATTCCGCAGGCTGTTGTAGCCCGCTTCGGCCAGCGAAGCGATCTCGAACATAGGGGTTAAAGTCGCCATCAAAACACCTCACATATCACATCTGATGTGCTCAGAGCAGCTACCTGAGCTATAGATGCCATCGTCGATCGATGTAAAGCGATTTTTCTGGTTCGCCAAAGAAGTTTGAGAACTTGAAAAAGCTCCGATCGGCTGCACCTGGACGCCGAAATTCAAGGGCGATCGGAACCAAGGCGGCGCCGAAGACCCTGCCGTCGAGAATGGATTACAGCTCACGCCGCGCGACGCGGTCCTCGTCATGCTCGAAGCCAGGTCGTACCTGACGTGACGCGGCTATAGAGGATCCGAGCGCTCGGCGTTGAAACCATCTTCCGAGTGCGCCTAACTGCATGAGCAATCCACCGAACACCGCATGGTCTGCCGCTGCCAGACGTAGATCCTTATACATATTTGGCGGCAAGTGGATCTGCTCCATTGTCCGGAACCTTCCTGTTGCTGCGACGACGGCTCGCACGTTTATCCAAGTCAATCAGACCGGCTTTGTCTGTTTTTTCCCGAGACTTGAACCGCCTCAGTTCTTCTGAGGCGGTCTTTTTTGGAGTTACTCACGGATGCAGCTGAGTCGTCTGTGCCGGGAGGCCCCCGCCCGCCCCTACCTCATCGCTCCGCGTGCCGGAAGTTTTGCGCTGGCCCATCTCGATCGGCTGAATATCTTTCAGAACGACCAAGAATCCGAACAGAGCCAGAAAGAGCATCCCTCCGGCCAACATCATACCCGAGGTGAAGGACCCGCCATGTGCGAGCAGAACGCCGGTAATAATCGGGGCAATAGCTCCGCCGAAATTGCCGGCAAGCTGCGACAACGATCCGGGCATCGCGCCACGTCCAACCGGCGCTATCCCAGCAGGCACAGCCAGGCTGTTCGGCACAGAGATGCCCATCCCCAAAAGAGACACGCAGAACAAGACCGCCGCCGCGCTATCGCTTTGCACGAGCACTGCCGGAATGATAGCGGTCGCCAGAAAGAGACCGGCGCCAATGAAAGACTTGCGGACAAGCGTGGCCGAGTTGCCCGAGCGGATCAAGCGATCCGCCACGTACCCACTTATCAAGGATACTACGACGAAAATTGTGAAGGGCAGTGACGTGAACAGTCCGGCGCTTACCAAGCCATAGCCTCGAGCCTGGATGAGATACGATGGCAACCAGGTCAGATATACCCAGAACGCGTAGAGGTAACCGAAATTACCTAACATCATTCCGAGGATGTTCCGCTGTTTGAGCAGTTCATACCAACCCACTTTGTCTTGCGTCGATCGCGAACTACTACGAGCACTCTTGAGATCTGGCACGCAAAAGAGCCAGAGCGGGAGCCAGATCAAGAGGCCGGCTCCGACCCACATGAACATTTCCCGCCAACCCATGAAAGCCAGGAGGCCAGCAGCCAAGGGAGCGCCGATCGCTGGGCCGATCTTCGCCCCTTCCGAATAAACCGCACTCGCAAGTCCGCGGTTATGCTCGGAGAAGCCCGCTTCGGCCAACGACGCACCGCATGGGTAGAGAGGAGCTTCTCCGACACCGAGCGCCACTCGGCACACCAAAAGCATCGCCAGCGAAGGAGCAAGACCGGTCAACACGCACGCGAGAGACCACAATATGTAACCGACGGATAGAACGACCTTCGGTCCGTAGCGATCTATCAACAGACCTGCAGGAACCAGAGCGATGAAATATGACCACGAGAACGCGGCGAGCAATAGGCCGCTGACGTCCGGCCCGAAATTGTATTCTTTGGATATCGCCGGTATCGCGACCGAAAGAACCACCCTGTCGATGTAGCCAATTCCGATGGCCACGCCGAGTACAATCACCGCGATCCAACTTGTCCGCGAATCCTTCGCAAGCATTTCGTACTCCCTCATATCTCCCGATGTCCAAGACAACACACATCAGGAGAAGTTTTTTGCTTGTTATGGGTTGGAACGCGTGCCGCCGACACGTACGCCTTGGTTATGATGCCGTAACAAGTGCACGCTTTCTGTTCCAGATGCTTGCGATCGTAGATTTGAAGTACGCCCCGCGTCTTCTGGATTAAACCTTGCTCTTCGAAGCGGTTGAGCGCCTCCGTCACACCTGCGCGGCGCAATCCCAAGATTGCAGAAAGACTGTCGTGTGTGATCGGCAGCACGTGGCGATCGGCGGCATCGCACGTCAGACAAAGCCAGGAAGCCAGGCGCTGCTCCAGCGAGTGCCGTATGCCACAAAATCCGGTTTGAGCGCTGTGCATGACGAGCGCCTGTACGTATCGCGTGAGAGTGTCTCTTATCCGGGGATGCTCGTTGACCAGACGGCAAAGGTGGTCAACATGAATTCTCAATGCTGTTCCGGGAAAGAGTACGACCGATTGAGGCATCGGTATATGTACCCCAAAGACGGACGATACTCCGACCGCACCTTGATTTCCCACGATCGCAGTTTCGAGTACGCTCCCCGCTGCGACCATTCTCAAAGAAACCACGCCCGACTCGACGAAGTGAACATAGTCTACCGGCCGCCTCGGATCGTGAAGTACTATTCGTTCCTTCAAGTCTACTGCTTCCAGAAACGGACCGATTGCCGCTTTCTCCGGCGGCGAAAAGCTTTCAAGAATTGCATTCTTGACGAGTTGCCGCCTGTGAGACCACGCAAGCATTTCAGATGTCCTTTTGTCCACAAGTCGCGCTAAGCCGCCCCAGCCCGTCGCGGATGTTCCCTCCTTCACCGCTTGACGCGGTCTTGTTATTAGGCTGCCGCAAAGAATGCGCCTTCAGGGTCTCCAGATCTCTCATATCGCTGGCGCTATCCGCTTTCGCGTAGTCGGACCGACCCTACGGATTCCCAACCACCTGTTCACGAAGTTGCTCCGCTTCGCTTGTTCAGTTCTTCAATTGCCCTTGCCCGCCGTACGCCCGCTTGAAAACAAGGGCTTGGAGCGGATGACGTTCGCTTCGCACTTCTCGCGGTGTCAGTTGGCCTGTCGGCCTGGAGCAATCGCCGAGTTTTCCGACAGCCGCGACGGCATCAATTCGATAGCCATCAGGTACACGTAGGATTCCGCGCAACGCACCTTGATCGAATCCCGTTATGCAATGGGTATGCCATCCAACGAGCGTCGCTTGCAGCGCGAAACTCATCCAGGCCGCTCCGGAGTCGAAGGGATGCGCCCCAGACCCAATTTCATTTCCCTCGTACTCCATCGTCTCGCGAGAGATAAACGCGACCAGCGCAGACGCGCGCGTCGCCCATGAGCGGTTGCTTTTCGAAAGAGCGCTTAGAAATTCGCTCCAACCATCCTCATCCCGGAGCAAATAGACGAACCGCCAATGTTGCGCGTCCATCGAAGATGGTGCCCGTCTGGCGGCTTCAAAAATGGACGCGATGGTCTTGTCGTCGATGCTGTCCTGTTCGAAGGAGCGAGGCGACCATCTATCAAGAAAAACCGGGTCGACGTCACGACTATCAGTGCGGGACGTCACGTACTTGTATTCGCCATCATGGTAAAGAAGCGGGCTCACTTGAGTTAGCCCGCCTCCGATCACGCGTCCGATGAAAATCGTATGCGTGCCAGTCTCCTGCTCGGTTACCGTGCGGCATTCGATGTAGGCTGCCGCTCCTTTGATGATCGGACATCCCGATGGAGCGTCCATATATTCGATCCCGTCGAATTGATTATCCAGCTTTCCCGAAAACCGGTCGCCGATCGAGCTTTGGGCCTCGGACAGAACGTTCACCACGAAGGTCTTGCTCGCCGCGATCAACGGATGACTTCTGGTCGAGCGGTTTATGACGATTAATATCGTCGGAGGATTCGCGGAAACGCTGCAAACCGCGGTCGCCGTCATCCCGTGCGGCATCGAGTTGTGATTGGTCGTGATCACGGCAACGCTCGACGCGATATTTCGCATCAATGAACGGAAGAGATCGCTGCTGATGTCATTCAATGGTTCGTGCTGTCCCATTTCTCATCTCATATGGTTACATGATCAGTTTAAAGCGCAAGCTCATTTTCCGTGCACTGGATGACTAAGGTTAGCTCAGCGACGCATAGGACTTGCCGGCCGGATGCAACTTCAATCCGCTTCCATAGGTGACACTGGAAAGGCCGAGATTTTCGCGGAGCGTCCGGCCGTCGTACGCCGTACGATAGATGCCTCTCTTCTGCATCTCGGGTATAACCAGGCTTACGAAATCCGTAACGTCCCCGGGAGAAAGCGCGGGAAGGATATTGAAGCCATCCGCTGCCTTCTCATCCATCCATTGCTCCATGTGGTCGACGATGTCGGACGGTGTGCCAACGGCTACGGCATGACCATGGCTGATAGACATCTCCGCCATGTACTGACGGATCGTCCAATTGTTTTCGCGAGCTGCCTTGAGTTCCAAACTGCTTCTGCTGACGATCGGGATATCTGTTCGAACGTCCGGTAGCGGACCGTCCAGATCATGGCCGCTCAGGTCTCCGAAGAAACGCACCATGCGCTCAAGGCCGGTGATCTCCGCGAGCAGCTTGTTCATACGCTCATATTTTGCGAAGGCTGCATCACGCGATTCTGCGACCACCGTAAGGAGGCCGGGAAAGATTAGAACATCCGAAGGCTCGCGACCGGCCGCCGCGGCCATCTTTTTCATTCTCGCATAGAAGCTCTGTGCGGTATCGAGCGTGCGGTGAACCGTATAGATCACGTCTGCGAACAGCGACGCAAACTCCATTCCTTCCTCGGACGAGCCAGCCTGAACAATTATCGGCCGCCCCTGCGGCGTAGGCGGCATCGTCAAGGGGCCATCGACCCGGAAATGCTTTCCCTTGTGATTGATCGCATGCAGCTTGGATCTCTCGAAAAACAGACCGGAACTGCGGTCATGCAGGAACGCGTCCGGTTCCCAGCTCTCCCAAAGCCCGAAGCATACAGTGAGCGCTTCCCTGGCACGTTCGTAACGCTCACTTTTCGGCGGAATCCGGTCTTCGCTGAAGTTCCTGGCCTCCGCATCCCGGGAGGACGTCACGACATTCCATCCGGCTCGCCCCCCGCTGAGGTGATCGATCGAAGCGAATTGGCGCGCCAGTTGATATGGCTCGTGATGCGTGGTCGATGCGGTCGACACGAGCCCAACGCGTGATGTGTGTTGGCTCAGTGCGGCAATTAGTGTGATAGGCTCGAACTCGGCTACGCCCTCATGATTGCGGCCAAACGCTCCTTTCGGGATATCTTCCACGATTACGGCAGCGTGGTCCGCCAAGAAGATCAGATCGAAGAGTCCTCGCTCGGCCGTTTTCGACATTTCGATGTAGTGCGATAACTGCAGGGCTCCGTTCGGAGGGACGGCGGGGTCCAGCCACGCGCTCGGATGGTAACCCAATCCCCGCATCGACAACCCTAACTTGACTTGCCTTTCCGCCACCCAATTCCTCCGCTATGAAGACTACGCCGCCCCTGCCCGCCCTTCGATAGCTTCCGAAAGGCCTCCCTTCGAAAGGAGCTTCTTGAAATGATTGCGAGCCGGACGTGCGAAGCCAAGATTGTCCCTCAAAGTCCTCCCGTCGTATTCCTCGCGTAGTATGTGCTTCTTTTGCAGGAGAGGAACCACTTGATCGACAAACACCTCCATCTGCGAAGGGAAGTAAGGCGGCATGATGTTGAATCCGTCGCAAGCTCCTTCAGACATCCAGTTTTCGACGTGAGCGACGAACTGATCCGGTGTCCCTGCGAAGTTACCGTGCGTGCGCGAGCGGGCGATTTCCCGAGCGGTCTGCGCGATGGTCAATTGCTGCCGTTGCGAATTGGATAGGACCGCTTCCGCGGCAGACTGCATCTTCTTTGCCTTTCGGATCTCTTCATAGGGAAGTTTTTCATCGGGGCCGTATTGATCCAACGGGAACTGGAACAAGTGCGACACCGTCCACATGGCAAGCTCGGGATGCAGCAAATCGCTCAACTCCTCCTCGAGGCGGAACACCTCCGCTTCGGTCGAACCAATCAGGGGAGACAGACCCGGCATGATGGCAAGGTCTTCCGGTCGCCGTCCGTATCGCGCCAGCTTCTCGTGAATGGTATTTCGAAACGTACGCGCCGGATCGATGTCTGTCTGCGCGGTGAAGATGACCTCCGCCACCAATGCGGCGAACTCGATGCCTTGCGGCGACCCGCCGGCTTGCACAAGAACCGGCCAGCCCTGGACGGGGCGCGGCAACCTCAGGGGTCCTTCGACGTTGAAGCTTTCTCCCCGGTGTCTGATCGGCGCGATCAGGGATGTATCGCAGAACCGGCTCTTTCCGTCGTCGCGCTTCAACGCATCATCGCCCCAACTATCCCAGAGCGATGTGCAAACGTCGACGAATTCGCGTCCCCGAATATATCTGTCCGTCTTCTCCATCGCCGCACTGCGGCTGAAGTTGAGGGCCGCCCTGTCGTCCATGGTCGTGACGATGTTCCAACCGGCGCGACCGTTGCTCAGATGATCGAGAGTCGCGAACTTATTCGCAATCGCATACGGTTCGTTGTAGGTGGTCGACAACGTTGCGACCAAACCGATATTGTTTGTTACCGCGGATAGAGCCGAAAGCAGGGAGATAGGGTCTAAGTTTGAAGACGTCTGACGGCCGAAAAATCGACCGTTCTTTTCCCGCGCGTTCAATTGATCGCCGATGAAGAGAAGATCGAATTTTCCGCGCTCTGCCAGACGCGCTACGTTTACGTAAAAGTCCAGGCTCGAAAGTCGGGATGCGGGCGTAGTCTTATGTCTCCATCCCGCGAAATGATGACCGCCAGGATAGATAAACATTCCCAGTCGCATCTTCTTTTTCACTACGCAACCTCCTTCGAGAACTGGCTGGTGGGGCGCCTCAAACCAAGATGCTCACGCATAGTCGAGCCAGGATACTCGGCTCGGAACAACCCGGCCTGCTTCAGCTTCGGGACAACGTCCTGCACCAGAACGCTCACGTCTTCGGAAAGGACAGGAAACGCTAGGTTAAATCCGTCGCATGCACCGGCGTCGACCCATTCGCTCATGTGCGAAACAAGGCCAGCCGGCGTGCCCACGAACCTTGGCGGCATAGAACGCACCGCGTCCTGATCAGACGATTGATCGAGATCGTCGGCTCGATTTTTGGCCGATCTTTCATCCTTTGCCAATATCGGGCAAAGCATCATGAGAATCTTCAAGGCCGCCCCTCCTCTGCTGGCCGCTTTGCTAGCAGCCCGCATCTCGTTCGTCAGCGAGATCGCTTGCGCGCGATCGCCGCACGGGGCTATGAGCACGTCGCCGTACGAGGCCGCGAGACGTTTGCCGGCAGACGACATGTCGTCCATGAATATTGGCGGATGCCCCTGAGGTGGGCGTACGGCAACGAGTGGCCCGCGAACACTGAAAAAATTTCCTGCGTAATTGATCGGGTGGATCTTACCGGAATCGGCGAACATGCCATTGAGCTTGTCGGCAAGAACTGCGCCGTCCTCCCAACTGTCCCAAAGCTTTCGTACGACGATTAAAAACTCTTCGGCTCGGCAATAGTGATCATCGATCGACAAATTGCTCGCGTGTCCGAAATCGGCGGGCGTCCACGAGTGACCTTCAAGGTCGATGAGCCAACAGCTTCGTCCAGCGGTCAGATTGTCGAGAGCCGAGAATGATCGAGCGATATTGAACGGCTCATTGTATCGTATCGGCGACGACGCACCCAAACCGATGCTATTCGTAACGGCCGCAAGCGACCCGATAACCGAAAGGTTGTCGAGTTGCAGCACGTCCGTAATGCCGTTTGCGAGCAGCGATTTATCGAATCGAGGCGGCGTGAAAATGACGGCATCGAGCGTTGCTGCTTCCGCCACCCTGACAACCCCATCGTAACGCGGTATTCCGCCGACATTCAGCGGCAAGGTCGACTTTCTCCACGCGGCCGGATGATGCCCATGACCGCTGATTGACAGTGTGATGTACATTTTCGCCGCCCGATGTTGAGTTTCAGATTGCTTTGAGGACCAGCGGCGCGAGCGAATGCTCTTGCCTGCGGATGCTGTCGAGCACCCGCTCCATCGTAGCATCGCGTACGCGAACGATGTGTTGACGACAAAGGCGCGCAGCCTCCTCCGCGTTTTCCGATTTGAGCGATGCAATAAGCGCGAGGTGATCGTCGGCGATTTCGGGCAGCAGCCTCTTTCCAGAGAACCCGAACGCAACGAGCCGCTTCATCTCGTCCAACAACTGGATGATGGACTTGGCCAGACGGGAATTGCCCGAACCAAGCGCTATGACGGAATGAAATTTTTCATTGCCCTCGACGAAGACGTTCATGCGTTCGCGCGCCTCGGCGGGAGGCCCGGCCGCAATCGCTGCACGACGCGCGTTCTCCAAACTCAAAAGGCGATCTGCATCGACCTTGCCGGCGGCAAGTCGCGCCGCCTCCGGCTCCAGGAGCGCTCGAAGCGCGAACAACTCCTCCACATCGGTCAACGTGATCGGCACGACCAAATAGCCTTGCCGCGGAAGCGATCGCACAAACCCCGCCTGCATCAACCGAACGAGTGCCGACCTGCAGGTAGATTTTCCGACCTTCAACCGCTCCATGATCGCGGCTTCAGTCAGGATTACGCCTGGCGGAA
>Ga0116129_1000780_pt1 | contig 19072 bp, 9 predicted proteins | sample June2015DPH_17_2_FD_89732 | JGI IMG/M metagenome (GOLD analysis project Ga0116129, IMG submission 89732) | Peatland microbial communities from SPRUCE experiment site at the Marcell Experimental Forest, Minnesota, USA - June2015DPH_17_10 | ecosystem: Environmental > Terrestrial > Soil > Wetlands >...
GCAGGCGCTTCCGCCTGCCAACGTGGCTGTTTGCATCTTTGTGGGGCAGGCGCTTCCGCCTGCCAACGTGGTTGTTTGCATCTTTGTGGGGCAGGCGCTTCCGCCTGCCAACGTGGTTGTTTGCATCTTTGTGGGGCAGGCGCTTCCGCCTGCCAACGTGGCTGTTTGCATCTTTGTGGGGCAGGCGCTTCCGCCTGCCAACGTGGCTGTTTGCATCTTTGTGGGGCAGGCGCTTCCGCCTGCCAACCGAGCCCCGAAGTTCAAAGCGCCAGCTCCTTACCTTCCCCAACACTAGCGTTGGGCGCAGATTTTTTCCCATTGACGTTCGCAGTCCGCACCACAATCGATCCGTGATCCACGCGCAGCGCGGCGCCGGCCGCGGTCACGCGGAACGTTCCCCACGCCGTCGCGGTGCTCCAGAAACAGTGGAAGCCCGCCGGCGCTTGGATGGCCACCGACTGCTCCCCGCCGTGATAGCGGAAGCCGCTGGCAGCCAGCAGCGTGCTCCAACTCGACATGGCGCGCGCGTAGTGGTGGCCGCACTCGGGCTCGTTCCAAGGGTTGCGCCGCTCGCCGTCGTAGCGCGCGCGCACGTTGTGGACGGCCTCCACGCCTTCGCGCGTCATGCCCGCGAACAGCAGTTGGGCCGCGGCCAGGTATTCCAGGCCGGTCCAGGATTCGGCATAGTAGGGGAAAGGCACGTGCGGGCGCGCGGCCTTGCCGTAGTCGCAAACCATCAGCGCCGGCTCGTCGTTGAGCACATAGGTGCGTTCCACGCTATCGTGGCCCACCAGCGTGCGCTTGTAGTTGTAGCGCCAAATCGAGTCCAGCGTCTTGCGGATGTTGGCCTTCGAGACCAGCGGCCCCAGGCCAGCCACCTCCGCCAGGTATTGGCCCATCAACTGATCGAGCAGGCAGCCGCCGCCCACCTGGTATTCGGGCGTCTCCGTGTTGGCCGAGCCCATGTCGCTGAGCAGGTGGGGCGCAATCTGATCCTTGGCCACGCCGCGAACTTTTTGGATATAGAACTCGCCGTTGAAGAGGTTGGCGTCAATCCACATGCTGCCGCGCTCGAACAGCCCGCGATATTCCGCCGCACTGGCCGCGTCGCCAACGGCGCGGGCCATCTCCTCGCCGGCGCGCAGCGCGCCCAGATAGAAGATGCCGCATTGCGGGTTGGGTCCGTAGAATTCCACGTCGTAGGTGTTGTGCTGCGCGCCTTCCAGAACGCCGTCCTTATCGGCGTCCCAGCCGCCCGGCACCCAGGCGAACTCGATGGCCTTCTTGATACGCGGCCACATTTCGCGCAGCCACGCGCTGTCACCGGAAAGCGTCCAGTCCAGGTACGCGTGCATAATCTGGCCCATCTGGCCATCGGCGGCGGCGAAGCCGAAGCTGTCGCCGTGGTGGGGAAGGCGCTCGCGGAAACGGATACCGCCCGCGTCGTCCATCTGATACCCGAACGCCGAGCCGCGCAGCGAGCGGGCAAAGCTCGGGAAGATATGAGCCGTCGCGGTCTCGTAATTCCAAACGTGCGCGCAGCTTCCGAAGCAGCAGCCGGCGTGGTCGTTGGCGCCTTCGAAGCCGTGGAATTCGCCGTCGCTGGTGCGGAAGCAGACCGGAGTGACCAGCGTCGAAAGGTTGGCGGTGGCAGCATCCTTAATAGCGGCGGGGATGGTCGATTCTCGCATGGCGGCGGCAAACCGTCGGGTCTTCTTCTCCAGGGCCTCCAGGTTTTCGGCGGCGTATTCGGCCGCGGCCCATGCGTCGGCGAAGCGCGTCGCGTAGTGGTTGCCAATCAACGCGTCTTCATCGCCGGGCGCGGCGGTCCAGCCGCAGCGGCGCGGCGTGCGGTTGGGAAAATGCCATGCCAGCAGGAACGTGTAATCGGCGTGCGCGCCGGGCGCGATGGTGCGGCCAAGCGAGAGCGCGCCCACGGGTCCGGGGTCCTTCGATTCGGGGCCCACCTCGCCATCGGCGGAAAAATCGTCCCAGAAAAACATGGGCGAGTTCCACCAGCGGCTGCGCTCCCAACCGCGCAAGTGAGTGACGCGAGCGCCGGCGGAATCGAGCGCCGCAAGCAGGAAGCTGCCTTTGAGCGCATCGTTGTCCGGCAGTTCGGGGCTCGTCATGAGTATGCCGGCGACCCGTTCGGAGGTCTTGTACTCGTTCGTTCGCGTGTCCTTGGCAGGCGCATGTCCAGTGGGATTTTCAATGGACCATGCAATGGAAACCTTGGCGGACGTCGCTCCGGGGTTGCTGACGCGGTAGCGCAAAATCGCCACCGGCAGGCCCGATTCATCGGGCTCGTGGGGTATGAAGGGCGAGAAGGCTTCGAGCGAGACTTTCACGGGAAGGGCAGCATCGGAGAAGTCGATGCGCGCCAGCGGGAATTCGCCGGTGAAGGTGGCCGAGGTGAGCCGCGTGAGGCCGGGGGCGTTGTTCGCGCCCAGCCCGCTCGAGCCTTCAAACGGTGGCTGGATGCGCGATTCCAGCACTCGGGCGACCGGCTTGCGGTTCCCGGTCTGCGCCCAGATGGCGGGGAAGGCATAGGACGGCGCGTTGCCTCTGTCGGGGCGGTTGAAGATCTCCCAATCGCGAAGCTGCCCGCGGCCTCCCAGGCTGATACACCCGGCGCAGACGCCGCCCAGCGGAAAGGCGATAGCGGTGAGACGCCGGCCGCTAAAGACGCGGGGGAACGCGATCTCGGGACTAACCTGCGACGCTGCCTGCGATGCTGGCGCGGCCGCCGCCGGGGCAGTAGTTTGCGCGGCGGCCTGCGTGGCGGCGCCTGCAAGAGTCACCGTTTTGAGAAAGGTCCGGCGCTTAGTGGGCATCAGGTATAGAGTAATCCCGTCCGAGGAGTCATCTCAACCCAACCGAGTCAGCTCAACCCAGCGGAGTCAGCTCAACCCAGCCGAGTCTTCTCAACCCGGCCATAGTAAGTGGCCGACTCTTTCGGCCGATCCGGCGGCGTAATGGCGCCCGGTATTGTATTGTTTGTAACCGTCCAAAAGGGCTATTCCCAGTGACCATGAAATACTGCAAATATAGAATGATGAAGAGCTTTATCGTTCAGGCGGCCATCTTCATAGTGTGCGCCTGGCGTGCGGCGGCCCAACCCCGGGTGGTGAGCCTCAATGTCGTGGCGACGGATAAACAAGGTCAGGTCGTCACTGGCCTCAAAGCCGAAGATTTCCAGGTCCAGGACGATGGCAAGTCCCAACCCATCGTGATGTTCCGCGTGAATGATGGCAAACATCCGGCCCAAGCGGCGCCGGGTCCGCATGAGTACACGAACCGGCCGCCCGGAACCCCGATGGGTGTGACCGTCATCCTCTTCGATTTGCTGAACGGCTCCTTCACCGACCGTGAGTACATGGTGATCACACTCGTGAAGGCGCTGGCGAAAGTAGAATCTCCAGGCAATGTCTACCTGTACCTGTTGACCAACGACGGCGCGCTGTATCCCATTCATCCTATGCCCGAGCGTGGAGCCGAGGCGGCCGCGCCCGACCAGAACTGGACCAGCCAGACTAGGCCGTTGCTCGAAGCTGCGATTCAGAAGGTCTATGGCTTCCGGCCCGTGGACGATCGCGACATCGGCGTTCGGGTCATCACTACCTTCAAGGTCCTCAGCGATCTGGGCGGCCAGCTCTCCGCTCTGCCTGGCCGCAAGAATGTAGTTTGGATCACCAATGGCTTCCCGGTGCAGGCCAACTTCGGCGGCCTGTGCCGCAACATTGTGGTGTGGAATGTGACCGCTCCTTGCACCGGGAACTTTGTCGATTTCGCTCCGGTAGTGCGCTACTTGGCAGACCAGTTGGACGCGCTTGGCGTCTCCCTCTATCCGGTGGATGAGTGGAACGTGGATGGCGGAGACCGCATGCTGGTCAAGGAGACGCTCGATCAGTTCGCCGCTATGACTGCAGGCCGCTCCTACGCCAGCGGCGGGACGAAAGAGGCAATCCCGGATGCGCTGCAGGCCATGCATTTGAGTTATACCCTCGCTTACCAGCCTGCACCTAAAAGTTGGGACGGCAAATACCATAAGGTTAAGCTGACCTGTGCGCGCAAAGGCGCCCAGCTTCAGTTCGAACAAGGGTATATAGCCATCCCGCCGGTGGATAACACAAACCGGCTGATGCAGGTCGCCGCCGCCGGCAATTCCGACTTATCGGCGATTGGCCTGCGCGCCACAGTAACTCCCGGAGCCGGCCCGCACACTGTCCGCATTCAGTTGCAGATCGATCCATCCAGTCTGACAATTGTCCAACAGAACAACCGCTACTCCGGCCAGCTAGCCGCGGTGTATGCCGGCCTTACCGCGGAAGGCCCAAAGCAACTAGCCAAGCCTGCAACTCTCGCGTTAGATTGGAACGCCCAGCAATACGACAGTGTCGCCAAAGACGGAATCCCACTTACTGAGGAGTTACCAACCCCCGACGGCGTTCATCGAATACGAATGATAATCGTAGATACCCGGTCCAACCAGGTAGGCTCACTAACCGTCCCGGTAAAGTAAAGTAGGACAGGCCCTCGGCCTGTCGTCTTCGGCGACCCGCATGTCTTAGCAGCAGTAAGTGGGAAAGGTGTCTCGGCAAGCTACTTATCCGGCGTCTTGATCCCTTTCCAATAGTCGGCGCTCTCCGTCTTCGAAGGCGTCGCAGCGGCGCTCAGATCGTTCGCGGTCGAAGTCACCTTGGCTTCCGGCGCTAACGAGAGAAACACTCCGGTGCCCGGCCACGCGATGCTGTTGCGCAGTGAGGCGGCCTTCACGCGATCGAGCCGCACCACGGGGGCGTCCGCCTTCGGAGCGCGGGTCTGAACGCCGTCCATGTCCAGGTTAGCTGCATCGCGAATCAGAAACGCCGCGCCGCTCTCGGCGTCGATGCGGACGTTATGCAGTTCCAGGCCATTGGTGTTGAAGGCGCGCAATCCTTCCTTGGCGTTGGCCACTATGTCGGTAAGGCGCAAGCCTTCCACCGGCATCTCGGGCAACCCCTCGATGCTCGCCGCTGTCTTGCACCGGTTGATAGTGACGTGACTGATGGCGAAGTTGCGAAAGACCGGCGTGCGCGCCGACACTGGCTCCTCCGGCGCGCGCGTGTAATAGTTAGTAACTTCAATAGCGGGGTAAGGCGTGTCTTCGATCACCCAATTGTCAAACCGGATATTCTCCAGCAGACCGCCGCGGCCACGCGTGCTCTTGATGCGGATGCCGCGGTCGGTTCCCTGCGCGACAATGTTGCTCGCCACCACGTTGCGGATGCCGCCGGAGGTTTCGCTACCCAGCACTACCGCGCCGTGCCCGCGGTGGATCGTGCAGTTCGTAATCGCCACGTCTTCGGTAATGCGGTTGACGCGCAGCCCGTCGGCGTCTTTGCCCGACTTGATGCAGATGGCGTCGTCGCCGGTGTCGAAGTAGGAATCGGAGATGCGCACGTGGCGCGAGGAATCGATATCCACACCGTCGGTATTGGCGCCGGGAAAGCTCTCGACAATCACGTTGTGAATCACCACATTCTCGCAATAGAGAATGTGCAGCACCCACATCGGCGAGCTCAAGATGTGGATGCCCTCGATGAGCACGTTCTTGCTTTCCACGGGGCGGATGAAATCCGGCCGCAGAGCCATTTCCGAGGCCTGCCGCTTCTCTTCCGGAACCGGCTGATTGCGCTCGATCAGCGCCAGAACCTCGTTCAAAGCGCTGCGGTACGCGGGCTGGCCCACCAGCTGGCGCCATTCGGAGTTATCGGCCACCAGGGTTCCGTGCCCCGTGATGGCGACGTTTTCCAGGTTATGGCCGCCGATCATGGCCGCGGGGGTTCGCATTTCCGTACCCTCGAAACGCCCCGGCGTCATCGGATACTCCTCGCGATTGGCCGCGAACCGGATCACCGCGCCGCTGTCCAGATAGAACGTCAGGTTGCTGACCAGCTCGATCGCGCCCGAGACGTAATGCCCGGCGGGAACGAAGACCGTCCCGCCGCCGGCCTTGGCGCACGCCTGAATGGCGGCGCGGAACGCGGCGGTTGAAGAAGCCGAACCCGAGCTATCGCGCCTGGCGCCGTAATCGAGCACGTTGAAAATGGGCCGCGCATCCGGCACGCCCTGGGCGGAGGCCATGGCTGCAAGGCAGGCCAGCAGCGCGCACGCGGACAAACTGGGTCTCATGGGTTTCAGTATATCGGAGAGCGGAGACAGCGGCCGGAACATGGCATGCCTGTGTATGATAGGACGATCTGGTAACATTTGAGACATTCTCAGGAGGCGGTTATGATCTTACGTTCGACTTATCCGGCTTGCATCGCCTTGATGTTCTCGGTGTCGTTTGCTTACTCCCAAACTCCGCCTTCACTCGATGGCGTCACTGTCGGCGCGAGCCAGACAACCAAAGGCGGCGCACTGCGGGAAAGCATCCAGGTACAGGTGGAACACCTGGACACACTAATGAATGCGGCGGCGGCCGCGAACGCTAAGCCTGTTCTCTTTTTGAATGGACAGGAGATGAAAGGCGTCTTTGGGGTGGAAGAGTATCCGGGGATGCTGGTCTTTCAGCTTCAGCGGACCACTGACAATCAGGATGCGTGGAAGCCGATCCTAAGCCGACCGGGGTTAGCGCCCGTCTCTCTGGTGCTGAGTGTCGGATTACCCGGGAGACCGCCCGTTCCTACTCAGTGGAACGACTTCCAGCTGACAGTTCTGCATACGGACTGGCTTGCGGCATGGGGCATTCTGTTTCTGGTCGCCGTGGGCTTCTTCTCATATGCCGCGAAGAAGAGTTCCATGCTGCGAGAGTCCGGCACTATCCCGCCGGACGCCCCCGCTGGCGCCGAGGTTGCCTTCAGCTTGGGGCGATGTCAGATGGCATGGTGGTTCTTCATCATACTCGCCGCCTACCTGTTTCTGTTCATGGTCACCTGGAATTTCGACACCATTACCGCCGGCACTCTCGGCCTGATGGGGATCGCCGCAGGAACGGCCATGGCTGGCGCGACCGTGGATTCCAGCAAGAATTCCACCATGGCGGCCGAAAAGGCGCAGTTACAGATTGAGGCGGCAAGCGTCCCGCCGCCGACTGCGGTTCGCTCTGTCCAAATCACCAACCGCATTGCGGAATTGGACAAACAACTCAGCACCCCGCTGCACACTACCTGGCTGAACGACTTGCTTTCGGACGCGAACGGACTTAGCTTCCACCGCTTTCAGATGTTCGTCTGGACCATTGTTTTCGGAATGATCTTTGTCATCTCAGCCTATACCGATCTGCTGATGCCAGACTTCAGCGCCACCCTGCTCGGACTCATGGGCATCAGTGCGGGCACCTATGTCGGGTTCAAGTTTCCCGAGCAAAAGAACTGAGGCAACCTCGAGCCCATCATTTGACTTGGCCGGCAATTAGGGGTTCCATCCATCCTTCCCCGCGAGGAACTTCCGCGGCGACCAGTGCTCCGCCTCGGCCGCCGTAAGTTGATGCGAGTACCGCTCGCGATCCTTCGCGTCCGCGCCGGGCCCGGCCGACTCGTATTCCGCATAGAACGCCGTAGGCAGCGTGGGCTTGCCGAAACGCTCCCATTCCGTCCAGCCCTCCGGAGTCACCGGCGCGTCTATCTGCGCTTGCAGAAAAACCACCGTCGCATACGGGCGCCAGGAACGTCCCAGAGAGATCGCGCCGCTGCCGCGCGGCTTCCCTGTCAGATGGCAGTGGTCGAAGATATAGCCGCTATCCGTCTGCTCCGCCGTGTGCCGGCTCTGCGCCGTGTACATCACGCTTCCCGTATCTATGCCGTGGATCTCGCACCGGTCGAAAACGGCCATGCTATCGCCGAAGATGAAATCGGTGTTGCCTTCGATGTAGCAATCGGCGAAGTATTGGCGCGCCGCCACGCACGGGCCATAGTCGCCGTAGCAATAGCGGCTCGCGGCAAACAGCGTGTCCTGCGCTCCGGTGATGCGCAGGTTGCGGAAGATGGCGCGGTCGGCCGTCACGTGCAGCGCCACCGCCTGGCCTTTGCCGGCGCCCAGGTCGTTCACGATGCTGAGGTGGTCTATAGTCACGTCGTCGGCTTCCACGAAGACCGTGCTGCTATTGAAGGTACCGCCCGAGTTGGTCGCGCCGTTGTTATAAACGATGACGGTCTTCGCCGGATCGGCATCCGCGCCGTGCAGGTGCACATGCGGTTTGCGGATGGTCACCACTTCGCGATAGGTTCCGGGCTGTACCGTGATGTCGCCTCCGGAAAGAGGAAGCGCGTCCACGGCCTGTCGGATGGAACCGCCCGGCGCCACGGTGATCGACCGTTGCTTCCCCGGAGCGGAGACAGTGGATAGATCCACGGTGAACGAAGGTTGCGGCGCGGAAGCGAACCCCGGGTTCTGACAGCCCGCCGATGAGGGCGCGATCGCGATGTCGCGGCCCGCCGGCGGTGACATGACCGGTTCCGCCGCATCGCGCAGGCAAATATGGCTCGCATGGATTTGCCGCGCCTCGCCGCCCTGCGTTCCCTTCAAGTTGAAGGTGAAGCCCGCGCGTGCGCCGTCGATGGACACGCCGTCGAAGCTTACGTCGCGAACCGAGCCATACATGTCGTCGCCGATGGAGATGCCGCGCCCGCCAAAGATATGCGCATCGCGAATGGCGACGCTCGAAGTGGCGCCGAGGATGCTGGCCTTCAGCGCGATCGCATCGCCTGGCGCGCGAATCCACAGGCCGTCGACGGTAGCGCTCACGGCGTTGCTCAGCAGCAATCCGGCGGAGGCAGCGGAGTTTTCGGGCGATTCGATCTTTAGGCCGGAGACTGTAAGTCCGATGGTCTTGAAGATGGCAGCGTGAACGCCCGCGGCGTTGCGCAAAGTGACTCCGGCGATCTTGAATCCCTGCGATTCGTAACTGGAGACAAGTTCCGAAGCGACGCCTTGCCCGTCGATCGCACCCGCGCCGGCGACGCCGCTGTACGCGGCCTGATACGCGTAGAGGAACGGCTTGCATGTGGCCGCGTTACCACGGGGCGCTGCGCCGCAGCTTCCCGGCGCCAGATCGTAATCGCGCGGATTACGCGAAGCGTAGAGAGTAACGCCGCGGTCGATGAATAGCGTTACGCCGCGCGGCAAAATCAGCGGAGCCGACTGAAAGAATTGGTTGCCCGCGTCGCTCTTGAGAATGACTGCCTTTCCAGGACTACAGAGATTCAGAGCTTGTTGAATGCGCTCAGTGTCGGACGCGGTGGCCGCGGCAGTGAGGACGGCGCACGCCTTCACTTGCGTGCTTTGAGAGTACGCGCTCGCGGCGAGCATCAAAAGGATCATCGGCAGCTTCATAGTTCAACGGAACCTTACTGGTGAAAGACCGGCAGAGTGTAGGGGCAGTACCCTGGGCCCACATAGGCGTTAGATTAAGATTCTACCTAAGTAGGGCCATCCGCCGGTTCAGATCGTGAGTGACAAGTCGACGGTGCGCCGAACTGGCAGCCCGAACTTTCGGAGATGCAGTTGCCGGACCCTATGATCGTCGTACTGAGCAATCGCGGCAACTGTGAAGTTGGCTACGGCCGCCTCGCCATTGGCGCCCATAATCCGGCCGCGAATGAGCATCGCTCTGGCGCCCGATCCCCCTGGGAGTTTCTGTCGGATGCCGAACACACCTACTGTCGAAGAATTACGCCACTACCTCCGCGCCGTGGTCAATATGGTTATGCGAAGTACCACGGGCAGGCGTTCGGTAAGCAGTAATGACTCCGGCGCATGGGTCTCACATTGGCGTGGCGCTTTCCACTCTGGCGATCTTCGCCTTGATCGTCACGGCTTGCGGGAATCGCCATGATGACGCCCCGGCTCCATAAGGCTTCGCCACGCGGCTCTCTCCAAGTTGAGGCGCCGAGATTACCGGTCGCCAGATGCGCGCGCGCTTCACCATATGCCCGAAGCGGCCGGCAGTCTCAATCGTGGCGAAGCGAGGTCACTGGATCGACTCGGGCAGCCCGCAGGCCGGGAACATAGCATGCCGCGAGCACCGCGATCAAGAGCGCGGCCGTGAATCCGGAGTAGATGGCTGGATCGAGAGTGCTCACGCCGAACAGCAACAACGATAGAAAGCGTCTCAGCGCGAATGCTCCGGCCAGCCCGACTGCGCTGCCGGCAACTGCCAACACGAGCCCTTCGCGGACGATCAAACGAAGAACTTGCCCGGGCCGTGCGCCCAGCGCCAGGCGAATGCCCATTTCCTGAGTGCGGAGCGTCACCAGATAGGACATGACGCCGTACACGCCGATCGCGGCGAGCAGGATCGCGGCCACTGCAAAGCATCCGATCCAGACCGCATTAAAACGCCGGGAGGCCAGCGAGTCGGCGAGCCGCTGGTCCATTGTCTTGACATCATAAACGGGTTGGTCGGGATCAATCGACGCGACCAGCCGCGCAACAATCGAAGGCAAGGAAGGAAAATCGGACGAGGTGCGGATCAAGATTCCCATGCGTTGTAGAAAATCGATCTGGCCCTGAAAGTAGCATTGATAGAACCACGGCTCAGCGTCACGATCCAATCCGTTCTGGTGAATGTCGCCCACAACCCCAACGATTTGGAGCCAAACAGAGTCATCCGTTATGCCGATACGGATGCGATGGCCAACCGGATCTTCGTTAGGAAAGAACCTGCGCCGGAACGCCTGGTTCACCACAATGGCATCGGGGGAACCGGCGCGATCCCGGGCGTCGAGCAGCCGGCCTTCCAGCAGGGGGATGGAGAGCGTGTTGAAGAAATCCGGACTCACCGCCATCAGGCTGGTTTGAGGCTCTTGACCGCGCGCAGCGGCTGGATGATTCTCAATCCGAAAAACCGCCGAGTTCGGCAACCCGTCGCCGTTGAATGGAATGCTGGTTGTCACAGCGGCGGAAACTACGCCGGGCGCAGCGCGCAGTTTCTCCAGAACCCTTTCGTAGAATTCGATTTGCCGCTGACGCGATGAGTAGCTTGGACCCGCCAGGTTGATTCTGGCAGTCAGCACTCGATCGGGACGGAACCCAGGGTCAGTGTCTCGCAGCTTCAGAAAGCTTTTCGCCAGCAGCCCCGAGCCGATCAAGAGCGTTAAAGATGCGCCGAGTTGCGCCACCACCAAACCTTGCCGCAGGCGCCGCAAGCTCAGGCTGCCGGCGGCGCTCCGGCTCTCTTGCTGCAGCGCTTCGCGCAGGGAGAAGCCAGGCGCGCCGACCGCCGGCGCCAAGCCAAAAATGACGCCGATCAGGAGGCTGAGGCCAAACGTGAAGCCAATGGTCGCGGCATCGACCGAGACTTCCGGAAATCCCGCGAGAGCAAGCGGACGGGACGAGTTCAAAATGCCGACGATGATGTTGGTAAAAGCGATTCCGAGAGCGCCGCCCAGCAGAGATACGAACACGCTTTCGGTGACCAGCTGACTGACGATCCGCTGACGCGGAGCGCCAAGCGCAACCCGAATCGCGATCTCGCGGCGGCGTCCGGAGGCACGCGCGAGCATCAGGTTGGCCACATTGAAACACACGATCCCAAGCATCAACACGACGGCGCCGGCCAAAACGAGAATCGCCGGCCGGATCTGGCCGACCAGCCGCTGCTGGAGCGGGTTTGCGAAGAGCTTCGCATCCGCGCCAGACCCGTTGGCACGGTACTCGCTTTCGACGATAGGAGTGAGCCGGTGCATCTCGCTTGCGACTTGCGCAGCCGATATATCGTCTCTTGCGCGAGCCACGATGTTGACGATCGCAAATCTCTGGCGCTGCCGTTGTTCGGCCTCATTCAGCCGGAACGGCATCCATAGTTCAGTGCCCTTGGGGAAATCGAATCGCCGCGGCATGATCCCGGTTACGAGCGCGGGCTGTCGATCCAGCCGGATGGTCTTTCCGAGAATGGCGGGATCGCCGCCAAACCGGCGCTGCCATAGGGCATAGCTGAGCATCACGGTCAGATTGGCGTCCGGGACATCTTCATCGGCGCGAAATACGCGCCCGCGAAGCGGCGGGACTCCAAGCAGAGAGAAGAAAGAGGCAGTTACGCGGGAGACAGTTAGTTGATCCGGCCGCTCCGTTCCAGTCCAATTGACGCCCGAGGTGCTGAACGCAGCCATTTGACTGAACGCTTGCGTTTGTTCCCGCATGGTGAAGTAGTCTCCGGCGATCGCAAATTCCTGCTTGAAGTTGAATAGCAGTTCGCCGACCCAATAAAGCTGATGCGGCTGCGAAAACGGCAGCGGCCGCAGCAAAACCGCATTCACGATGCTAAACATGGTCGCCGTGCCAGCGATTCCCAGCGCGACAGTGAGGGCGGCTAACACCGTCCACGAGGGAGTCTTGCTGAGACTACGGATCGCGTAACGGACGTCTTGCCGTAAGTGGTCCCATCCGATCATAGGGATCTTCGCAACCTTATAGTTAGTGCGTGAAAACGTAAGTGTTCAGGAAGTCATTGCGGAACTTCCCTTTCGGATCGTATTTCGCCGCCAGCTCGATGAACTGCCCCAGCCGTTCATACCTCGACCGGACCTCAGCAGGGGGCAGCGTGAACAGCTTGCCCCAGTGAGGGCGGGGCTGAAATGGCGAGAGGGCCTTTTCTATGACGGGAAGCAGGCGCCTGACCGCAGGCCAGTCCGGCTTCCAGGTGAAGTGGATTGTCACGCTCGGCTGCCGGTAGCAGGTGCTCATCCATAGCTCGTCGGCTGCGATGGTGCGGATCTCCGAGATCAGCAGGTGCGGAGTAACCTGGTCGCGCAGCCGCTCCACGGCCAGAATCGCGTCCACCGCGTTGCGCCGCGGCACGAAGTATTCCGACTGCAGCTCCTTACCGGCGCTCGGAGTGAAGCCCATGCGGAAGTGGGGCAGCCGCTCGTACCAGGGGCCGGGCACGCCCATCTGCTCGGTGCAGTTCTCGGCGGAAAGCTCGGCAATCGGGTGCAGGTTCCGGACTGCCAGCTTGGCCCCGAAGAACTCCTGGGGCGCCGCGAATGCCTGCCCGTCGCCGACCCGGCTCTTGATCCAAACCTCGCTGAAACGCTGTTTCTGCCAATCGGTGAACAGACTGACACTGTACCCGCTAGCCTCAATGGCATCGAAGTGGTCCTTCATCTGAGCGAGCGGCAGGTCCTCAAATACGTACTGACGCATCGCATAGGTTGGCTGAATATCGAGGGTGATCCGGGTGATCACGCCGAGAGCGCCGAGCCCGACCACGGCTCCCCGGAAGACCTCGCCGTCGGCATTGCGCGAGAGTTTCACCAGGTCGCCTGCCGCAGTGATCATCTCGAGGCCGGAGACCGCGGTGGCGAGGTTGCCGTTCTTTTCGCCCGAGCCGTGCGTGGCGGTGCTGCAGGCTCCAGCAACCGAGATGTGGGGGAGCGAAGCCAGGTTGTGCAGCGCGAAGCCCTTGCTGTCAAGGTATGGGCAGAGCTGGCCGTAGGTGATGCCGGCATCGACTGTCACCTTGCGCGCGTCCGGGTCGATCGCAACCGCCTCGTGCATCGGTTTCAGCGATAGCAGGTTGTAACGGCTGTCGGCAATAGAGTTGAAACAGTGGCGCGTGCCGAGCACCTTGACTTTGTCCTGCGCCCGCACCAATGACTGGACCTGCTCGACCGAAGCAGCCTCGCGCAGGCGGTCCGTACTGTAAGAGATGTTGCCGGCCCAGTTAGTCAGCTTCTGGTTCGCCATCCAGGCGGAGATGGGCGCGACGAGAGGGCTCGCGAAGGTTGTCGAGAGCATTCTAAGGAAGGATCGTTTGTTCATGGCCGCTTGCCTTAGGGATGATATCAAATCGGCCTCGCCCCCTCGGTTCGTAATCTAGAGTGGGGTCGCAATGTCACCAGATGTGGGCCCGATCCTGGGGCGCGAGATACAACCTTTGTTGAGCGGTTACCGAGAAAGCTGGATACCAGGCATCCAGGTTGCGAACGGTCACGGCGCGGTATTGCTCAGGGGCGTGGCCGTCAGTGGCGATCAGCTTGCGCAGTTGTTCATCGCGGGTTTTGGAGCGCCAGCTCTGGGCGAAGCTGATGAAGAAGCGCTGGTCGCCGGTGAAGCCATCCTTCACGGAGTCTGTGGCGCCGTGGAGGGAGAGCCGGTAGGCATCATATGCGGCGAGGAGGCCGGCCACATCGGCGATGTTCTCGCTGAGGGTCTGGTGGCCGTTGACGGAGAGATCCGGAAACGGCTTGTAGGCATCGAACTGCGCGGCCAGAGCTTCGCCGGCGGCCTTGAAGTGATCCATATCTTCCTTGGTCCACCAGTTGGCAAGGCGGCCCTCGGCGTCGAACTGGCTGCCCTGGTCGTCAAAGCTGTGGCTGATCTCGTGGCCGATGATGGCGCCCATGGAGCCATAGTTGTGAGCCGCATCCGCATTGGCGTCGAAGAATGGCGGCTGGATGATAGCCGCGGGAAAGTTCAGCGCGTTCTGCAGAGGGAGATTGACGGCATCCACCGTCTGCGGGGTCATCCACCATTCGCCGCGGTCGACGGGCTCGTGGAGTTTCGCGAGTTGGCGGTGATAATCGAAGAGCTCGGCGCGCTGCGCATTGCCGAGCGCGTCGCCTGCGACGATTTCGAGGCCGGAGTAATCGAGCCAGCGGTCCGGATAGCCCACGCCCACTTTCAGCGTGGCTAGCTTCGCCTTGGCTTGGGACTTGGTCCCGGGAGCCATCCAGGTAAGCGCGTCGATCCTTTTGCCGAAGGCAGTGACCAGGTCGGCGACCATCGCCTGCACTTTGGCTTTGGTATCGGCTGGGAAGTAACGCTGCGCATAGAGCTTGCCGACGGCTTCTCCGAGCGCGCCGCTGGTGTAATCCATGCCGCGCTGCCAACGCGGACGCTGCTCGGGAACGCCGCTGAGAGCCTGGCCGTAGAAATGGAAGCGCTCGTCCACGAAGGCCTTGGGAAGGAATGCGGCGGAGTTCTCAATAGCGTGGAGCGCGAGCCAGTCTTTCCAGGAGTCGAGCGATTCGGTTGCGGCGAGCTTGGACAGGCCGGGGACGGCCTTGGCGTGCCAGATGAAGAAGACGGGTGCGTCATTCAAACCGGCCGCGGTGAGCAGCGTGGGCCAATCGAGACCGGGCGCTTTGGCGGCGAGATCGTCGCGCTTCCATTGGACCGCGGTGTGCACGTCTTCCGATTCGACGCGCGTGGCATGCACGCCGGCCATCTTCATTTCGAGCGCGAAGGCGCGGGCTGCGCGCTCCGCTGGCTTGTCGAAGCCGGCGAGTTGGAACATTGCTTGAATGTGTGCTTGATATTGCTTGCGCAGCCCGGTCATGTGGGGACTGGTGGAGAGGTAATAATCGCGATCGGGCATGCCGAGGCCGCCCTGGAGCAGATAGGGATAGCTGTGCGATGGATCGGTGAGTCCTTGGGTGATCCAGACGCCGAAGAGGTTGCCGGTCTCAAAATTGGTGTTGTTCAGGGCGTCCACATCGGCGCGCAGTTGAGCGCCGAGGACGCGGGAGAGATCCCGGCGGTCCTTAATGGCGGCGATGCTGTCGAGTTCCGGCTTGAGGGGAGCGATGCCCTTCGACTCGATGGCCGCTTCGTCCATAAAGCTCGCATAGAAATCGCCGACTTTGCGGGCGTCGTTGTTGGTCGCCGAACCGGCATTGACGGATTCCTGAATCAGCGCGAGGAGGCGCTTGCGGGTCTCATCGGCCAGCACGGAGCCGACGCCGTAACTGGCCTTGTCGGCGGGGATGGGAGTCGCTTTCATCCACGCGCCATTAGCGTAAGCGTTGAAGTCGTCGCCGGGACTGACGGACTTATCCATTCCCGCAACATCGATGCCCGATGACAGCGGCTGCGCGCTGTTACATCCGGATATGGTCACGACGGAGGCGGCGAGAAGGATGACGGCCAACTTCGGCGAGGGCGAGTTCTTTTTCATAAACGTCACTTCCAGAGCATAAACCCTCTTGAGGGTGCGGTGAAGAGAATCCGCGTAGAATATCGGTAGCTAATCCCGGGAGAAGTACGTGAAACTGAATATGACAAAATCCGCTGTGTGGTTGATTTCGTTGACGCTGGCTGGGCAGACTCCTGTCGCGCAGAGTCCTGTCGCGCAGAGTCCTGTCGTACAGAGTCCTGACAGCGCGGCCAAAGCGCAGGCTACCGCGCGTCTGCGTGCGCTTCTAGACGCCGCGCCACAGGCGATCCTGCATCGTACCGAGCTGTCGGTCCATGCGCCGTCCGAGGGATGGGAACTGGGGATGATCTCCTGGGTGGACGTCGATCGCAAGGGAAATATCTACCTTCTGCAGCGCGGCGAAAAGGCCGACCCCGTGGTGGTGATCGATCGCGAGGGCCATGTGCTAAGGAGCTGGGGCAAGGGCCTGTACAAAATCCCGCACAGCATACGGATCGATCCGGCGGGCAACGTTTGGACCACTGACGCCGAGAGCTCCACGATTTTGAAATTCACACCCGAAGGGCAAAAGCTGTTGCAGATCGATGTAGGAGAGCAGCCGCCAGTGCGGAGAAGCCACTTCGTGGGCACTACCGACATCGCCTTTGGACCGCATGGCCGCCTGTTTATCGCCGATGGCTATGGCAACGCGCGGGTTCTCGAATATACTCCGGACGGCAAGCGGGTGCGTCAATGGGGAACCGCGGGCAGCGGTCCGGGCCAGTTTCGGCTGCCGCACGGAATCACTATCGATCGGGACAATATCATCTATGTCGCGGACCGGGAGAACGGCCGCGTGCAGAAGTTCGGTCTCGACGGGAAATTTCTCGGCGAGTGGCCGCTGGGCCGCACCTATTCGGTGCGTGCGAGCGGCGGCGCGATCTGGGCGTCGATGCAGCCCATCGATACGCCGGTTCCCTCGCCGGGGTGGATCGTGAAAGTGGACCGTAAGACCGGCAAGGTCCTGGGATCGGTGGAATCGAATGGTCTGCACTCGCTGACGGTGACAAATCGCGACGAGATTCTGACGGGAGTCACGAGCCAGAACAAGTTGCTGTGGTTCCGCTAGTTGCTCAGCCTTTCTGAAGCTGTTCGTTCCGCAGGGCCCGCAGCGGATCGAGGCCCGCCGCGCGGCGCGCCGGCACATAGCTTGCGACCGCGCTGACCATAAGCAGCGCCAGCGGCACAAGCACGTACACTGCGGGGGAAGATACGCCGAGTCCGGGAAAGCCCGCAGCGAGCAGGGGAGCTGCCGCGGCGGTGAGCGTTGCGCCGATCGCGATGCGAACGCCGCCGAGAATCAGCCCGCGGCGCTCCACTAGCCACACAACGTCGCAGCGGCTCGCGCCGTTGGCGACGCGGATACCGAACTCCTTCACGCGGCGGCTCAGCGTGTAGGCGACGAGCCCATAGAGCCCGGTCGTGGCGAGTGCCAGACCGATCAATCCCATCGTCCCCACCATTTGGAAGAACTGCGGCCACGTATCAGTGACGCGGCTTTCGTAGAGCGTCGCTAGGGTCCGCAGGTTGAATACCGGCACGTTGCCGTCAATCGATCGAACCGCGTCGCGCAAGGGCTGGGCGAGTGCGCCCGCATCGCCCGCCGATTGCACCACTAGCGTCATCCGCATGCGCGGGTTTTGCTCGTAGGTTAGATACACGAACGCGGCCGGCGCCTCATTCACCGCCAGATAGTGCCCGGTCTTCGCTACTCCGACCACCTCGGCGGCAGGGCCGTCCGCGCTGTCCAGCCGGATCCGCTTTCCAATCGGATCCTGGCCCGGCCAATAGGTGTTCGCAAACTGCTGGTTCACAATCGCCACGCGGCGCGATCCGGCGCGGTCGTGGTCCGTGAAGGCGCGCCCACGTGTGATTTCGACATTCAGGGCGCGGAAGTAACCGGCGTCCACGGCGGCGCCGAACACGAGGGTTTTTTCGCGGCCCTTCGGGAACTGGTACCCCTCGGGCACTACGCTCACTACGGTTTGAGAGGGAGACAGCGGCAGCGATTCGGTCATCGCCACCGCCGCCACGCCGGCCATGGTACGAACGCGGTCGACAAGCTGGCGGTAGAAGGCCCTCGTCTGTTCGGGCGAGTAGTGCAGCACGGCGGGCGCGGTATCGAAGCTGATCAGGTGGTCGGTGCGAAACTCGGGCGGCATCGCCAGCATGTTCCGGAAGCCCGCGAGAAACATGCCGGCGGCAATCAGCACTACCATCGCGAGCGCGATCTGGCCGGTCACCAGAACGTCGCGGCCGAAGGTGCGCCGCTTGCCGGACGCGCCGTCCCCGCCCGCCTTCAGTGCGCTCACGAAGTCCGTCCGCGCAGTCTGCCAGGCCGGCGCCAGGCCGAAGAAGATACAGCTCCCCAGCGCTGCGAGCAGGCTGCACTGCACGATGCGCCAATCCATCTGTACGCCCGGCACGTTCGGCGGATCGCTGGGCACGCTAAGCGTTTGCAGCAACAGAATACCGCCGTATGCGACCAACATTCCGGCGACGCCGCCCGCCATCGCCACCATGAGACTCTCAGTCATCAGTTGGCGCACCACGCGGGTCCGCCCCGCTCCGATGGACAGCCGGATTGCGATCTCGCGGCTACGGGCGCGCCCCCGCGCAAGCAACAGGTTTGCTACGTTCGAGCACGCGACGATCAGGATGAGCGCCACCAGCCCCATCAGCATCTTGACGAGCGCCAGCAATTGCGGAGTCTGCCGGATGCGTCTCTGCAGCTCCGTGCGGACCGCCATGCGCCGGTTACGATTCGTCTTTACATACTCGCGCTCGAGGGCGTCCCCGATAATGGCAAGCTCAGCCTGCGCCGATTCCTGGGAAGCGCCCGCGCTCAATCGACCCTTGACAACCAGATCGTGGCGTCCGCGGTTCTCCAGCGGATCCGCCGGCTCGCCACCACCCAGGCGCTGGGCCATCGCGAGGGGAACGAAGATGCTGGGGCGAACGAAACGGTCAAGGCCGGTGAAGGATGCGGGGGTTACGCCAACGATCGTGAACACGATTCCATTTAGACGCAAGCTGCTGCCAAGCGCGGAGCAGCCCGCCGAATAATTCTGCTGCCAGAAGTCGTAGCTGACCATCGTAACCGGCTGGGCCGACGCGGTCGCAGAAACGCGCGGCCGGCTGCAGGCTTCACGCCCGCGACCGGAAAGA
>Ga0116129_1000781_pt1 | contig 19071 bp, 13 predicted proteins | sample June2015DPH_17_2_FD_89732 | JGI IMG/M metagenome (GOLD analysis project Ga0116129, IMG submission 89732) | Peatland microbial communities from SPRUCE experiment site at the Marcell Experimental Forest, Minnesota, USA - June2015DPH_17_10 | ecosystem: Environmental > Terrestrial > Soil > Wetlands...
CTCCCGGGGCGCCTGTTGGCGCTCCCGGCGGACGCGGCACAGGCGAGCCGCTCGATCTTGGCAACACCGGTGCGCGCGGCCCCGGCGCGAGTGCCGCCCTTACCACTTTGCCGCCGTCGGCAACGCCGAGGGACGAGTTCGATCTCGGCATCGGCTATATGCAGCGCAAGGATTACGCGCTGGCCGAAGAGACGATGCGCAACTTCGGGCAAAAATACCCCGGCGATCCCCTGGCCGGGGATTCGCAATACTGGCTGGGCGAGAGTTTCTTTCAGCGCCAGCGCTATCGCGATGCCGCCGAATCCTTCCTCGCGGTGACCAGCAAATTCGATAGATCGGCGAAGGCCCCGGACGCGTTGCTGCGGCTCGGACAATCGCTGGCGGCCCTGAAGGAGAAGGAGGCCGCCTGCGCGGCGCTGGGCGAGGTGGAGCGCAAATATCCCCGCGCCTCGGCCGGCGTCAAGGCGGCCGTGGACCGTGAACAAAAGCGGGTTAAGTGCTAAAGCCGTCTTGCTCTAGCCTGTGGACGGGCTCCGACATCGACCGGCGACGCCATGCCCGACGACGACAATTCCCCGATCTCGGCACTGGATGCGAAACGCCTGTTCGCGGACTGGAAGGCCGCGCCCGCGGTCGTGCTCGCGGTTTCCGGCGGCCCCGATTCGATCGCGTTGATGTGGCTTGCGGCGCGCTGGCGCCGCGCCCTGGCGCGGGGTCCGCGCCTGATCGCCGTCACCGTCGATCATGGCTTGCGGCCCGAGGCGGCAGCCGAGGCGCGTGAAGTCAGGCGCCTGGCGCGGGCGCTCGATCTGCCACATCGCACGCTGCGCTGGACCGGCGCCAAGCCGAAGACCGGATTGCCCGCGGCAGCCCGGGCGGCGCGATACCGCCTGCTGGCCCAGGCGGCGCGGTCAAGCGGCGCGACACATATACTGACCGCGCATACCCGTGACGATCAGGCCGAGACGCTTCTGATGCGCATGTTGCGCGGCAGCGGCATCGCCGGCCTTGCCGCGATGGCACGAGAGACCGAGCGGGACGGCGTGCAGTTGGCGCGGCCGTTGCTGCAGGTTTCGAAATCGCAGCTCATCGCGACGCTCAACAAGGCTGGAATCGGCTTCGCCGAGGATCCGACCAACCGCGACCTGAATTTCACCCGGCCCCGTCTTCGCCAGTTGATGCCGGTTCTTGCCGCCGAGGGCGGCGATTCGCGCAATCTGGCGCGGCTGGCGGCGCGGCTGGCGCGGGCCAACGCCGCGGTGGAAGTGCTGGTCGATGGCGCCGAGCGTTTTCTTGATCTCAAGCTGGGGGATCGCAAGGGACTGCCTGGCGGATTCGATGCCAGGGGTTTCGATGCCAAGGTTTTCGATGCCAAGGTTTTCGACACCAGGGCGTTCGCCGCGATGCCCGAGGAAATCCGGCTTCGGCTGTTGAAGCGCGCGATCGACCGGTTCGGTCACGAAGGGCCGGCGGAACTTGGCAAGGTTGAAGCCCTGCTGTCGCAACTGGATCATGCCGTTGCGGAACAGACCAAAGGGAGCCCTGCAAGGCTGAAACAGACCCTTGCCGGCGCGTTGGTCAGCCTGACCGGCGAGCGGATTCGCGTCCACCCGGCGCCGCCCCGCCGCCGCCGGGCGAAGTGAAGCAAGAAACTGAGGCAAGTACCGAGGCAAGTATCGAGGCAAGAAGCTGAGGCTGGAACCGGGGCCGGAATTGGTTGCGGCGCCTCGTCCCAACCCGCCCAGGAGTCTTGAAAGGGTCTTAACCACCTCGAAAATCGTCTGTTCCAGCGCCATTATTTGAGCGGCAATAGCGCCAAGATGCGCTAAATAGTCCTGCGTGGTTCCCTTGGCAGCGACCGGGGCGGCACCTAGATTGTGCTCGGACTGTTCTTGGCCGGCATCGCCGGAGCCAGCCCGAGGAAACAGGGGCGCGATCCGCGCGACCACGAAGGAAGATCGATGAACGCGAATCTGCGCAATTTCGCCCTCTGGGTTATTATCGTTTTGCTGCTGCTGGCGCTGTTCACGCTCTTCCAGAATCCTGGTCAACGTGCGTCCTCGCAGGACATCTCGTTCTCGCAGCTGTTGACCGAAGTCGATGCGAATCACGTTCGCGACGTCGTCATCCAGGGACCGGAAATCCACGGTACCTTCACCAACGGCTCGAGCTTCCAGACCTACGCGCCGAACGACCCGACGCTGGTCTCGCGCCTCTATAACGGCAAGGTCTCGATCACCGCCAAGCCGCCCGGCGACAACGTGCCGTGGTTCGTGTCGCTGCTGGTGTCATGGTTGCCGTTCATCGCGCTGATCGGGGTATGGATATTCCTGTCGCGGCAGATGCAGGGCGGCGCCGGCAAGGCGATGGGTTTTGGCAAGTCGCGGGCCAAGATGCTGACCGAAGCGCATGGCCGGGTGACGTTCGAGGATGTCGCCGGCGTCGATGAGGCCAAGCAGGACCTGCAGGAGATCGTCGAGTTCTTGCGCGATCCCGGAAAATATCAGCGGCTGGGCGGCCGGATTCCGCGCGGCGTGCTGCTGGTCGGTCCGCCCGGCACCGGCAAGACGCTGATCGCGCGCGCGGTTGCCGGCGAGGCCAACGTTCCCTTCTTCACGATCTCGGGCTCGGACTTCGTCGAGATGTTCGTCGGCGTCGGCGCATCGCGCGTCCGCGACATGTTCGAACAGGCCAAGAAGAACGCGCCCTGCATCATCTTCATCGACGAAATCGACGCGGTCGGCCGCCATCGCGGCGCCGGCCTCGGCGGCGGCAATGACGAGCGCGAGCAGACGCTGAACCAGTTGCTGGTCGAGATGGACGGCTTTGAGGCCAATGAAGGCGTGATCCTGATCGCGGCGACCAACCGGCCGGACGTGCTCGATCCGGCGCTGCTGCGCCCCGGCAGGTTCGACCGCCAGGTGGTGGTTCCCAATCCCGATGTCGTCGGCCGCGAGCAGATCCTCAAGGTTCACGTCCGCAAGGTGCCGCTGGCGCCCGATATCAACCTCAAAACCATCGCCCGCGGCACGCCCGGATTTTCCGGCGCCGACCTGATGAACCTTGTCAACGAAGCGGCGCTGACCGCGGCGCGGCGCAACAAGCGCATGGTGACGCAGGCCGAATTCGAGGAGGCCAAGGACAAGGTCATGATGGGCGCCGAGCGCAAGTCGCTGGTGATGACCGAGGAAGAGAAGATGCTGACCGCCTATCATGAAGGCGGCCACGCCATCGTCGGCCTCAACGTGATCGCGACCGATCCGATCCACAAGGCGACGATCATTCCGCGCGGCCGCGCACTCGGCATGGTGATGCAGCTGCCCGAGCGCGACAAGCTGTCGATGTCGCTCGAGCAGATGACCTCGCGCCTTGCCATCATGATGGGCGGCCGCGTCGCCGAAGAGCTGGTGTTCGGCCGCGAGAAGGTGACTTCGGGCGCCGCCTCCGATATCGAGCAGGCGACCCGGCTGGCGCGGATGATGGTGACGCGCTGGGGCCTCTCCGAAGAACTCGGCACGGTGTCCTATGGCGAGAACCAGGACGAGGTGTTTCTGGGCATGTCGGTATCGCGCACCCAGAACGCCTCCGAGGCGACGGTGCAGAAGATCGACAGCGAGATCCGGCGGCTGGTCGAGGAAGGCTACAACAAGGCGACCAGCATCCTGACCGAGAAGCGCGCCGATCTCGAAGTCCTGGCGAAGGGGCTGCTTGAATTCGAAACGCTCTCCGGCGACGAGATTCAGGATCTGCTCAAGGGCAAGAAGCCGAACCGCGAATCGGTGCTGGAGCCGACCACCCCGCGCGCCTCGGCGGTGCCGCCGGCCGGCAAGCCGCGCCCGCGCCCCGATCCGGACGCCGGCCTGGAGCCGCAGCCGCAGGCGTGACGGGCTTGCCGTCCTGAATTGAAAAGCGCGGCTGCAACGCCGCGTTTTTTTATGCCTTGCGCGTGGCCGTTCACCTCTCCCCGCCTGCGGGGCGAAATGAACCGAGGGCGTTCGCCGATTCGATTCACGGACATCATGCTTTAGCCCAGCTTGCCGACCTCGGCCTCGACCAGCGACCAGCATTTCGTGCCGAGCTTTTCTTTCCAGATCGCGTAGACCTCGGGAAGCCTGACGCGGAAGGCGGCCTGATCGACCTCGTTGAACTTGAGGCCGCGCTTGACGAAATCGTCGCGCAGGCCGGCGTTGACCGCGGCCTGGTCGAGGCGCTGCTGACGGACATATCTGGTGACGTTGCGCTCGATCACGCTCTTGATGTCGTCGGGCAGGGCTTTCCAGGTGGCGGCGTGCGCCATTTCGTTGAAGCCCGACCACATGTGATTGGTCAGGCTGACATACTTCACCAACTCATACAGCTTGAAACCTTCCAGGATCGCCAGCGGATTTTCCTGCGCATCGACCCTGCCTGTTTTGAGCGCGTCGTAGATCTGGTTGGCCGGTGTCGTCACCGGCTGGGCGCCGAATGCGCCGAAGGTGTCGAGCATCATCTGCCCCGGGGGAACGCGGATTTTCATGCCGGCGAAATCCTCAGGCGTTGCGATCGCGCGCGAGATGGCGGCGACCTGCCGCATGCCGTTGTCGAAGCCGGCCACCGCGAACAGGTGCATGCCTTTTGCTGCCATCTCCTCGCCGATATATTTTCCGAGCGGGCCGTCGATCGCCTTGTGCGCTTCCGCCGCCGACTTGAACGCGAACGGCAATTGCTGCGCCTCCGCCACCGGCACCACCGTGCCGATGATGCCGCCCATCAGCGTGAAGAACTGGATGTCACCCGCGATCAAGAGCTTGAGCGCGTCGGGATCGCCGCCCGGCAGCCTGTTGTTCTCGGGGTAGACGGTGGTCTCGACCCGGCCGTTGGTTTCGGCGGCGACCGCCTGCCACATCGCGGTGAGGTTCTTGTGCAGCGTGGTGGACGCCGCCTGGTTGTGATATTGCGAAAACCTGTATTCGGCGGCGCGCGTCGGCCTGACGATAATGGCCGCTCCCGCCGCCGCACCCGCCAATACCGACCGCCGTGTCCAGTTTACCGCCATCTTCGTCCCCTGGTCCCGCCCTGTTCCGGGCCGCGTGATTTTGCGGCCGGACTGTCGTGCATATCAGGCGGTTTCGCCACGAGAAACCCTCCCGGCCACGACAAAAGCTTAAGATTTCCTCAAGGCTGTTGGCCCTAATGATTAGAGGGTGCGGGCTCCGCCCAGGTGCAACGCGCGCCAACAGGATTTCGCATGGCCACGCCGCTACCCGCCCCGACCATAGCCAGCGAGCACAGTGCAATTCCGCCGGCGCTGTTCAACGCGTGCTTTGTGCTGTTCGTCATCAATGCATCGTTTTTCCCGACCGCGTTCTTCTCCGGCGGGTGGATTTTCGACGGGAAGGGTTTGGGCATCCCGACCGATTTCGTCAACGTCTGGTCCGCGGGAAAACTCGTGCTCGATGGCCATCCGGCGCTGGCCTATGACTGGGATATTCAGAAGCAGGTTCAGGTCGCGGTGCTCGGGCAAAGCTATCCGGGCAACTTCGCCTGGCACTATCCGCCGCCGTTTCTGTTCGTCGCAAGCCTGCTGGCGCATTTTCCCTACGCGACCGCCTTCATCGGCTGGGCTGTGGCAAGCCTCGTGCCCTATCTCGCGGTGATGCGCGCGATTGTCGGCCGGCCGTTCGGCCTGCTGCTGGCGGCAGCCTTTCCGGTGGTGCTGACCAACACGCTGGTCGGGCAGAACGGTTTCCTCACGGCGTCGCTGATCGGCGGCACCCTCTATTTGATGCCGGCGCGGCCGGTGCTGGCAGGCATTTGCCTGGGGTTATTGAGCTACAAGCCGCAATACGGGCTGCTGTTTCCGCTGGTGCTGATCGCGACCTCGCAATGGCGGGTGTTCTTCACCGCGGCCATCGTCGCGGTCGCGCTGGCGCTTACCTCCTGGCTCGCCTTCGGCACCGAGAGCTGGCAGGCGTTCTTTCACTGGATGCCGATGTTTTCGCAAGCCTTCCTTACCGAGGGCCGTGCGCCCTGGGGCAAGATGCAAAGCATCTTCGCGCTGGTGCGCTATTGCGGCGGTACCGAGCAAGTCGCCTGGGTGTTTCAATGGATCATGAGCGGCACGGTCGCGGTGCTGCTGGCGCTGATGTGGCGCAGCCGCGTCAGCTATCCCTTGAAGGCCGCAGCGCTCGCGGCCGGCACTTTGCTGATCACGCCGTACCTATTTCTCTACGACCTGACGGTGCTGGCGATCGCGGTGGCGTTCCTGGTGCGGATCGGATTGAACGGGGGATTTCGGCGCCATGAACTGGCAGGGCTCGGCCTTGTGGCGGCGCTGCTGTTGTTCTATCCGCTGGCAGGCGCGCCGACCGGATTTGCGGCAACGCTCGTTGTCGCCGGCCTGATCGCGGCACGTTGCGGTCTGTGGCGCGGCATTAATTCGGGCGAAAGGGCCATTATACGCCTTGCCAGCCAGCCTGAATAGTTGTTCAGTTCTTCAAACCGGTTTGCAAAAGAGCGCCCATAACAGGGAAAAGACGCGCGCGTTCACGACTGGCCTGTGCGGCCCGGAGCGCGCGCCGGGACGAGAGGCGCATTATGGTCTATCGGCGGACCCATCAGGTGGTGAAGCGGCTCGCAGCGCGGCGCGGCGCCATCCTGGCGGCGGCGCGGGCTGCCGCGGCCGACGGCGGTATGGCCGCGGTGCAGATCGCGCCGATTGCCATCCGCGCCAATGTCGCCGCCGGCACCGTCTATCGCTATTTCCCTTCCAAGGCGGATCTGGTTTCCGAACTGATCGCTGAAGTCTCGCGCGATGAACTGGCCGCGATCCGCCGCGCCGCCGACGCCGCGCCCGGGCCGTCATCGGCGCTGGCGGCGGCCGTCACGACTGTTGCGGTGCATGTGCTGTCGCAGCGCAAGCTTGCCTGGGGCATCCTGGCCGAGCCGGTCGATGTCGACGTCACGGCCTCGCGGCTGGCGAGCCGCCGCGAGATCGCAGCCGAAATCGGGGCGCGGATCGAGGCCGCGGTCCGCGCCGGACATCTGCCCGCGCAGGATACCGCGCTGGCCGCGACCGCGCTGCTCGGCGCGCTGCATGAAGCGCTGGTCGGGCCGCTCGCGCCCGACAACACCGACGATGCCGCGAAACTGCGCGACGCCGTTCAAACCGTGACGCTGCTGGCGCTGCGCGCGGTCGGCGTCATGGACGCCCGCGCCCGCGGCCTGGTGGTACAGGCGGTGCTGCCGGCGAAGGCGCTGGTGGGGGCGTGGGAGACCACAACCGCGACATCGGTTTGACGCAACGATCCGCCGTTCTGAAGCAGACTGGAGACCCAACGATCGTGTAAGGAGCAGCATATGACGACGACATCAGGTTCGGCCAAATGGCAGGGCGGCATCAAGGACGGCAAGGGCGCGATTTCGACCAAAAGCGGCGCGCTGAAGGATTATCCTTACGGCTTCGCCAGCCGCTTCGAGGGCAAACCGGGTTCGAACCCGGAAGAGTTGATCGGTGCCGCGCACGCGGCCTGCTTCACCATGGCGCTGTCATTGATATTGGGCGAAGCCAGGCTTACCGCCGAGCAGATGGAGACCCGGGCCGACGTCACGCTTGAAAAGCAGGGCGACGGTTTTGCCATCACCTCCGTGCATCTGACCTTGACGGCGAAAATTCCGGGCGCTGACAAGGCGAAATTCAATGAGCTGGCGGGCATGGCAAAGGCCGGATGCCCGGTATCGAAGCTGTTGAACACCAGGATAACGCTGGATGCGACGCTGGTCTCCTCGTCCTGAGGAGGCCGCGCTCTCGCGCGGCGTCTCGAAGGATGGCCGCGGGCCTCATGGTTCGAGACCGCGCACCGGACAGCGCAAGGGCGCTGCCGGGATAGCGCCTCCTCACGAGGAGGCAACAGTTCGCCGCGCCGTCACTTCTCCGCTTCACCCTCCGGGCCGACATAGGCGATGCGCACCATATTGGTGGTGCCGGGGGCGCCGAGCGGAACGCCGGCGACGATGATGACGCGCTGGCCGGCCCGGGCAAAGCCGTCGCGAAACGCGATTGAGCCGGCGCGGTCGACCATGTCGTCCTGATCATGGGCGTCTTCGGCGACCACGCAGTGCACGCCCCACACCACGGCAAGCTTGCGCCCCGTCGCGAGGTTCGGCGTGATCGCCACCACCGGCGGCTTCGGCCGCTCGCGCGCGACGCGCAGCGCGGTCGATCCCGAACTGGTCCAGCAGATGATCGCCGACAGATCGAGCGTTTCGGCGATCTGGCGCGCGGCGTCCGCGATGGCGTCGCCGACGGTCGGCTCCGGTTCCGCCCGCTGCGCATTGAGCACGCCGCGATAGGTCGGATCGCGCTCCACTTCCTCGCCGATGCGGTTCATGGTCGAGACCGCCTCGACCGGAAATTTTCCGGCAGCCGATTCCGCCGAGAGCATGATGGCGTCGGCGCCTTCGTACACGGCCGTGGCGACGTCGGAAACCTCGGCGCGGGTCGGCACCGGCGCCTGGATCATCGATTCCAGCATTTGCGTCGCGACCACCACCGGCTTGCCGGCGCGCCGCGCCAGCCGCGTCATCTGCTTCTGCAGGCTTGGCACCCGCTCCAGCGGCAGTTCGACGCCGAGATCGCCGCGCGCCACCATCAGGGCGTCGGAAGCCTCCAGGATTTCGGGGAGCCGGTCGATCGCCTGCGGCTTTTCGATCTTGGACATCACGGCGGCGCGGCCGCGGATGATTTTCTTGGCTTCGTTGACGTCCTCGGCGCGCTGCACGAATGAGAGCGCGACCCAGTCTACCCCCGTCACCAGGGCCGCTTCGAGATCGGCGCGATCCTTCGGCGTCATCGCCGATACCGGCAGGTCGGTGTCGGGCAGGCTGACGCCCTTGCGGTCCGACATCTTGCCGCCGATCACGACCCGGGTGACCGCGCGCTCGGGCGAGGCTTCCTCGACGATCAGGCGGACCTTGCCGTCGTCAAGCAGCAGCGCGTGACCCGGCTTCAGCGCCGCAAGAATCTCCGGATGCGGAAGCTGGACCCGGGTGTTGTTTCCCGGCGTCTTGTCGGAATCGAGGACAAAACTCTCGCCGTTCTTGAGCTGGATCGAACCTTCGGCGAACATTCCGACGCGCAGCTTCGGCCCCTGCAGATCGACCAGAATGCCGATCGGGCGGCCGTAGCTCGACTCGACGTTGCGAATGGTCTTGACCAGTTCGCGCATCTTGTCGTGCGAGGTATGGCTCATATTGATGCGGAAGACGTCGGCGCCGGCCTCGAACAGGCGCCTGATCATCGCGCTGTCGGAGGATGCCGGGCCGAGCGTCGCGAGGATTTTGATGCGGCGCAGGCGTCTCATGGCTTGCTTCCGGGCGCGGCGGCCGGCGGCACACCGGATGCGCCCGGAGCGGATCCGTCCGGCGAATTGGGCAGGCCGGGCGCCGCGCCCGGCGAGTTGGGCAGGCCCGGAGGTCCGTTCGGGCCGATCGTTCCCGGGATTCCGGGCACCCGCTGCCCAGCCTGTTCGTTGGTTTCGGTCAGTTGAACGGTCCAGGCGCGCTGCTCACCGGTATCGACCTCGAAGAAGCCGGTGCGGTCGAAACCGCGCGCCAGGCAATTCTCGGTGCCTTTGATGGTGAATTCCTTGTCGCGCGAGCACATGAAGGCCTGTCCCGACCACTCGCCGCCGCGGTCGTAATCGAGCGCATAGATATAATAGAACCGTGCGACCAGCGTGCCGCGCAGCAGGGTCTCGCAGCTCCGCGATGAGACGTTCCACCAACCCTCCGTGGTCCAGCCCTCTGCATCCTTGTAGCCGAGCGCGATGCCGACCCGGCTCGAGGTGTTGTTGCAGAGACGAAAGTCGGCCGCCGCCGAACTGTTCCACAGGCACAGCACCGCGAGCGCCAGCGTCGGGATCAAACCGGCGGTCATGCGAACGGAGAATAAACCGGGGCTATGGGAATCTGTCGGGATCATTCAGGGAAGCTATATCAATTCATCGACGATTTCGCGTTGGCGAGCGGGACTGTCAACGGTGGAAACGGCTTTTTCAGGCCGGTATTTTCAGGTCATGGCCGGCCGAAATTCTGCTGCATCCGGCTCTGTTTACGCTGCGATATGGCAATATCTGTGACAACTCCCACCTAATAGCAATAAGCTTGCGCAAAACAGCGAGAGTGCGGCCATGGCCATTGACGACAAAACCAGAACGGAACTTGAAGCCGCCGTTTTCCGGCGCCTGGTCGAACATCTGCGTTCCCGCAGCGACGTCCAGAACATCGATCTGATGAATCTGGCGGGCTTCTGCCGCAACTGCCTGTCCAACTGGCTTAAAGAGGAAGCCGACGCCAAAGGCGCGGCCATGAGCAAGGACGAGAGCCGCGAGGCCGTCTACGGCATGCCCTACGAGACCTGGAAGTCGACCTATCAGGGCAACGCCAGCCCCGAGCAGCTTGCTGCGATGAAAAAAGCCGATAGCGGGCATTGATTCGGTCTTCCTGCTCTCTTCCTCATCCAGAAGGAGCGCGCGCTCTTCGCGCGCGTCTCGAAGGATGCATTGCGGCCTGATGGTTTGAGACGCGCAGCTTCGCTGCACTCCTTGCCATGAAAATATTGCTTTCTCCTGTGGGTGCGCTGTGGATGAGCGCGATGTTGCCTTGACGCAAGGCACCGCACTCTTGAGGGTCATTTTGGCAAGCGCACCGCGCATTCTCTTTCAGTCTCAAGTCAGTTCCATTCAGGAGTACAAGATGGCCCCCACTGCTGCTGCCGCCGTCAAGGAAGCGCCCGCGACAAAATTCGCCAAGGACCAGCTCAAGGCCATCATTGAGCGCATCGAGCGGCTGGAAGAGGAAAAGAAGACGATTTCGGACGATATCCGCGACGTCTATGCCGAGGCCAAGGGCAACGGGTTCGACGTCAAGGCGTTGCGCACTATCGTGCGGCTGCGCAAGCAGGACGAGAACGAGCGGGCCGAACAGGAAACCATCCTGGAAACCTACATGCAGGCGCTGGGAATGCTGTGAGTGCGGCGGTCCTGGTCTTCACGTCGTCGTCCTCGCGCCAGGACGACGCGGAGATTGCGGAAACGGCTGTGAACTCGCTCAAGCGGATCAGTGCAGCGATGCGGTGTGCATCACGAACGATGTCGTATCCAGCCGCGTGGTTGCCGATCCGGTAAACCGGTCGCTGGTCAGTCCCATCTGCGGATCGTCCGAGAAGCTCATCGCGATCACGGCCTGCGGCTTGGCGAAATAAATCCGCAGCAAGGTCAGGTCGGAATCGCCCAGCACCGTCGTCATCATCGAGGTGCTCGCGCTCGGCGCCAGCACCATGACACGCATCCAGACATCGCTGCCGCTGGCGGCGGCGATCCGCGCCGACGTCGCAACCACGCCGGCCTCACCCTGCGGCCCCTTGGCGGCGACGGTGGTGATGTCGGTGACGGTCATTGAATCGCGGTTAACCGAGGGGGCGGGGTGGGCGCCGCGGGGGATCGGCGCACTGGCCGCCACGATATTGGCGCGGCCGACAGGCGATGAGGATGCCGGCGCATAGGCCATCGCCTGGAACGCGGCCGGAACGCTTGCGGTCGATTGCGGATCGGCTGTCGCAACCGCCTGATGGGCCTTGATGGCGGCGACTTGCGCGGGGGTTGCCTGTGCCGGCGTTGCCGGGGCGTTGTCCCAGAAGCCGCGGGCATTGATGATGTCGGCCGGCGTCTCCGCTTTCGGTTCGGCCTTTTCAACGGCAGCCGCGGCGGCCTGCTTCGGCTGTCCCGTCTGGACGATTTGCGCGTCGGCGGCAGCCAGCTGGAAGGTCGCGGCGCCCGCCGCCGGTTTTGCGTGCGGCATCGGTACGGGGTCAGCGGATTTGACGGGAACCGCGGCGGCCATCACGCTGGCGGGAGCAGCCCTGTCATTGGTGACAGCGGCGCCGGCGCCTTCATCTTCCTCGTCGTCGGATTTGCCGCCTTTGAGCAGGGCGGCGAACAGGCCGGGTTTGCCCACCTTTGCAGCGTCGTCGCCATTGCCGCGTTTTTCGATGTCGGCCAGCGCGAGCTGATAGCCCTTAAGCGGGGTGCCGTCGGACGGAACGTGCACGGTGCGGCCGTCGGGGAATACGCGGACCAGTTGTTCGCGGGTCATTCGCGGCCAGTGACGAATGTTGCCGGTATCGAGATGGACGAAGGGCGATCCCGATGTCGGGTAGAACCCGACGCCGCCGCGTTGCAGGCGGAGCCCGGCGAAGCGGATCTGCTCAAGCGGCACGTCCGGAATGAAAACGTCCATGGCGTGGCCGAGCATGTGCTGGCTGAAGCGGGCCACCCCGGAAGAACGGCGGCGCAGCATGGCGTTGGTGGCGGGGGAGCGGTAGGCGGAAATAATCTGGATCGGCTTCTTGCCGTCGACGTCGCGGTAGACCTCCCAGAGGATATCGAACAGGTGACGATCCATCACGGTTTGATCCTGGCTGCGCCAGTCGCGGAGATAGTGATTGAGCTGCTTTAAAGATTCTTCGTCGTAGCGTCCGTCACGCTTGAAGGTGACAGTAAGGTCTTCACCGGAATGGGTGTGGTGGAACGAAAGGGTGCGGGTTTCGTTCAGCGCGGCCGCATCGTGGACCGATCCGGCCCCGGCGAGCAGCAACAACGAGGTCAGGCCGAAATGATAACCGGCCTTCGACAACGACAGTGGATAGAATTGGCGTGCAAAACCAGCCAGCACGTATGAGCCCACCCTGAAGACAACCGATCCACGAACTCTTTCGCTACCCCGCGTGGCGAAAGAGGTGAACGCATTCTTAAAGCGGGAGGGTTAACGGATATCTACAAACCATCCCCAAGTCGGCCTTAACCTAACCCGCCGAGTGTGGCGAAAAAGTGCTGTGGCTAAAACCAGGTGGAGAATGGTTAATGCTGATGGTCTCGCCCAAATCGCGAGATCATTGATTTTGCCAGAACATGATCCGGAAAAGTGGGTGCCGGTTTTCCGAAAAGATCATGCTTAAACAAAAAGATAGAGCGAGATGACGATTTGAGGAAAAGTCATCCCGCTCCAGGGGATCCGGGCCAGCCGCTTGAAACGCCGGGCAATCAGCGGTCGATGATCAGCCTTCGTGGCGGTCGGTTGCCAATGGCTGCCGGAGGCGGCGTCGGCGGCCCGAACAGCCGCTCGAAGAACGATGGCCCCGAAGAATAGGCGGTGTTGCTGGCAAAGACGCCACCCGGCAGATTGCCGGTCGGGCGGACGTAGTTCGGCTGCGAATGCGCGACCACGCTTTCCAGATCCTTGGCGCGGTTGCGAAGCATCGCCAGCATGACGGCGTCGCGGCCATAGACGTCCTTGCGGAACTGCAGCTTGCCGGCGTCGTCCACGAACGCCGTCTGGTAGGTGATATTGACCGGTATCGGCGTCGGGAATTTGATGTCGATCTCGCTTTGGCCATACATGCTGCGGATCTTTTCAGGCGTATAGTGTTCGTTCGGGTCCGTGATGCCCAGCAGGATCGCGGCATATTGATCCGGATTCTGCACCCGCATGCAGCCGTGGCTGAACGCGCGATCCTCCTTGTTGAACAAATACTTTTCCGGGGTGTCGTGCTGATACACCAGGAACTTGTTCGGGAAATTGAAGCGGACACGCCCGAGCGCGTTGGCGTCGCCCGGCGGTTGCGAAATGTGGATGCTGCCGTCGGGGGCGCGATCGAGCCTCAGCCCCATGCGCTGCAGGACGGTCGGATCCTGCTGCAGGGCCGGCAGATATTCGTTGTAAATGATCGACGGCGGCACGTTCCAGGTCGGATTGACGGTGATGAACTTCATCGTTTCCGTCAAAAGCGGCGTCGCATGAATTCCCGGCTGTCCGGTCACCACCTTGGTGGTCCAGACCTGGCCGCCATGCTGCATCACCTTGAGCGTATAGTCCGGGATGTTGAGAATGACATAGGCATTGCCGATCGACGGCACACCAAGCTGGCGTGGCAGCCAGCGCCAACGTTCCATGTTGACGATGACGGTGTCGATCTGGCGGTCCCGCTTCGGGCTGTTCAGGGCCTTGACGGTGTGGTCGTCCAGCACGCCGGTGCCCCTGAGATCGGCGCCCTCCTGGAATTTACGCACGGCCTCGGCGACCTTGGCGTCGTAATGGGTGTCGTCGCGGTTTTCGGTGATGCCGAGCTTGGCGCGCAATTGCGGCACCCGGTCATCTTCCATCTCGATTGGGGGCTGTTGCTTGCTGCGCGCCGGTATGTATCTAAGCACCGGCCCGTCGGCGATCCGAATCGGCGGTCCGTCGCCCTGGCCGCGCAACTCGGCCAACTTCGCCCTTAAATCGCGGTAGAGCTTCTGCGGCGGGTTGTAGCTGTCGAGTGCGGCGGATGCGTCCTTGGCGGTGGTGACATTCGCCAGCACTTCGGCCGGATCGGTCGGATGCTCGGGATAGAGGATGTCGCCGCTGACCTGCGACCAGTGCATCCGTCCGCTCTGCGCCTGGCGCGCGTAATCCAGCATGCTGGCGGTCAGTTTCAAATCGGCTTCCGCAAGCTGGTCCGGCGAGGTCGCTGCGGCGAAATCCGGTACCGGATAGTCGGCTGCATTCAAGCCTTCGGAATCGGCGTCCTCGAGGCGCGCGATGACGCCTTTGCCGGCATCGGTTACAACGCCGCCCTGGGTCCATAGCGGAGCAAATTCACGCTGGGTGTAAAATTTTTCCACCGCTGCCCGTTCGGCCTTGCGCTCGAAATAGCGCAACGATTTCGCCCCCAGCGTGTCGTGCAGTTTGTCGGCAACCGGCTGATCTGCCGGCGGGACGTTGCTCGCCGCCTTGACCGGTTCCTTGGGCGCTTCGGCGGTCGGCGCTGCAGCCGGAGGCGACGCGGTCGCGGTGTCGGCCTTGCCGGTATCGGTGGCCGGAGCGGTGACGACATCCGCTGGGTTGGGCTCGACCGCCTTCTCTGTTTCTGTTGTCGCGGCATCTGTCTTGGCGGCATCAGCCTTGGCGCCATCAGCCTTGACCGCGGCAGGTGCCGACGCGGTGGCGTCCGGCTTGAAGTCGTTAGCGGTCGGTGGCGGGAGGTTTACGGGTTCGGGGCGCGGGACCGCCGCGTCGATCGCCAGTTCCGCGGCGCTGCTCCGGGCCGGATCGGCCTGCGCCAAGGCTGAGGTCGCGGACACCGTGAGAAAGGTCGCCGTGACAGCCATCAGCACGCGGTCAAATCCAGCACGGTTGTTGGAACAGTCTCGCATCTCCACACCCCTTGGGCGAAACTGCCCCGGCATGGAGCAGCTCCAATGTCATTGTCCGTCACAGCTATGTCCGTCACAGCTATCGCCAAAGCGCCGGCCTGATCGGTATCTTTTAAGCGCATTCAGCCGACATCGTCGGTCAGCGTCTGAATGCGCTCCAAATTTCTCCAAAGTCGGTACCGTCTGCAGGCAACGATTCACACGCAAACGATACACGGCCTTACATGCTTACTTATGCAGCCAGCGCCACGCGAGGCAACTCACGAGAAACTGACGTCAGGGCATCCCTTGGGACATCCCTTCTCGCAGCGGATTGTGTGCTTTTTGGCACGCTCTTTGCCTTTTGTCTGTCACCGGCAAGCAACGGTCCAAATGTTCCGAATGGCCCGACGCCTCTGGCTGATCGATTCAGACACCTCGCTGGCCGGCCTCGTCGGTGCCGTCATCCGCCGGATCGTCCGCCGCGGCCTCGTCGAGCTTGCGATAAAGCGTGGAGCGGCCGATTTTCAATCGGCGGGCAACCTCGGACATCTGCCCGCGGTAATGCGAGATCGCGAAACGGATGATTTCGTTTTCCATCTCTTCGAGGGGCCGCACTTCGCCTGATCTCGTCAGCATCGCCAGGGTCCCGGCGCTCGTTAATGGCACGATAGGTATCTCGTTACCTGAAACCAATGCCGGTACGGTCGAATGAAAGTCCGGCCCGACGATCAGGGGCTCACCGTGTTGTTCAACCGCTTCCACCGCTGCCGGCGATTGCGCGGCCGCTTGCGGAAAATCCGCGAGGCCGAGCTGGTCGCCGTCGCTCATGACAACGGCGCGATAGATCGCGTTCTCGAGCTGGCGGATATTGCCGGGCCACTCCAGTTGCGACAGATGCGCCATCGCTTCGCCGCTGATTCCGGTAACGGAGCGATTTTCTTCGGCGCAGAATCTGGCCAGGAAGTGCCGCAACAGATGCGGGATGTCCTCGCGGCGCGCCCGCAGCGCCGGTATCGTCAGCGGCAGCACATGCAGCCGATAGAACAGATCCTCGCGGAACTGCCCGCCTTTGACGCGGTCGAGCAGTTTGCGGTTGGTGGCCGAAATGATGCGGACGTCGACTTTCACTGGCTTGCGCCCGCCGACAGCTTCGACCGCGCCTTCCTGCAGCGCGCGCAGCAGCTTCACCTGCGCGGCCAGCGGCAGTTCAGAGACTTCATCGAGGAACAGCGTGCCGCCGGAGGCCTCGACGAATTTGCCCATATGGCGTTCGGTGGCGCCGGTAAAGGAACCCTTCTCGTGGCCGAACAGGATCGACTCCACGAGATTGTCGGGGATCGCGCCGCAATTGACGGCAACGAACGGTTTTGCCTTGCGTTCGCCGCTGCCATGGATGGCGCGGGCGAACAATTCCTTGCCGACGCCGGACTCGCCCTCGATCAGCACCGGAATGGCGGAGGCGGCGGCCTTTTGCGCCGTCCGCAGCACGGCCGCCATCGTCTCGCTGCGGGTGATGATGTCGGCAAAGGTCAATCGGCCTTCGCGGCTGTGACGGATGCGCTGCAGTTCGCCCTTCAGCGCGCTGGCATTGAGCGCGTTGCGCAGCGACACCTGCAGCCGCTCGATGCCGACCGGCTTGACCACGAAATCCTGGGCGCCGGCGCGCATCGCCGACACCACATTGTCGATGCCGCCATGGGCGGTCTGTACGATGACGGGGATGTTGAGACCGGCTTCGCGGATTTTCGCCAGTACCCCCATGCCGTCGAGGCCGGGCATCACCAGGTCGAGCACCACGGCATCGATCACCTGCGCGTCCGGCGCGGTCAACAGGGCGATAGCCGCATCGCCGCTGTCGACCACGACCGTCTCATAGCCGCATTTCTGCACCATGTTTTCGACCAGACGGCGAGCGACCGCGTCGTCATCGGCAATCAAAATGCTGGCAGCCATGGCTTTCTCCGCACGCTACAACTATCTGTCTCGAATCGGGGCACTCTGGCTGATGCCGATTAACGTCCGCTTAAACGTTGGCGTGCCGCCGTCGCCCAGGCGCCGCAGCCGCTCCGGTTGAAACGCATAGACAGGTTTCGAACAATATGACCCCGCGCTCCTCATCCGCACTCCGCAAGCCGACCGCTCAACGCAAACCGAACACCAAGACATCCGCGGCCAAGCCCAGGACCGGAAACAAGACCGGGAAGCTGCCGGAATGGAACCTGGCCGATCTCTACTCCGGTATCGATGCGCCGGAAGTGACGCGCGACCTGCAAAGGATGGATGCCGAATGCGTCGCGTTTGAGACCAACTACAAGGGCAAGCTCGCGGAGCAGACGGCAAAAGAGAGCGGCGGCAAGTGGCTCGCCGAAGCGGTGAGGCGCTATGAGGCGATCGACGATCTTGCCGGAAGGCTCGGGTCGTATGCCGGTCTGGTTCATGCCGGCGACAGCGTCGATCCCGCGATCACGAAATTCTACGGCGACGTTTCCGAGCGGCTGACCAATGCCTCGGTGCACCTGCTGTTTTTCGCGCTCGAACTCAACCGCATCGACGACGCCGTGATCGAACGGGCGATGCAGACGCCCGAACTGGGCCACTACCGCCCGTGGCTCGAGGACCTGCGCAAGGACAAGCCGTATCAGCTGGAGGATCGCGTCGAGCAGCTGTTTCACGAGAAATCGCAGAGCGGCTATGCCGCCTGGAACAGGCTGTTCGATCAAACCATTTCGGGCCTGCGCTTCAAGATCGGTGGCCGCGATCTGGCGATCGAGCCGGCGCTCAATTTGCTGCAGGACCGCGCGCCGGAAAAGCGCAAGGCGGCCGGGCAGGCGCTGGCGAAAACCTTCAAGGCCAACGAGCGCACCTTTGCGCTCATCACCAATACGCTCGCCAAGGACAAGGAGATTTCCGACCGCTGGCGCGGCTTTGAGGATGTCGCGGATTCCCGGCATCTTAACAACCGCGTCGAGCGCGAGGTGGTCGATGCATTGGTGGGTTCGGTGCGGTCAGCCTATCCGCGGCTGTCGCATCGCTATTACCGGCTCAAGGCGGGCTGGTTCAAAAGGAACAAGCTCGCGCATTGGGATCGCAACGCGCCGCTGCCGTTTGCCGCCACCGGCAGTATCGCCTGGCCCGAGGCCAAGAGCATGGTGCTGACGGCCTATCGCGGGTTCTCGCCGGAAATGGCCGATATCGCCGAGCGGTTTTTCAGGGATCGCTGGATCGATGCGCCGGTGCGGCCGGGAAAAGCACCGGGCGCGTTTTCGCACCCGACCACGCCATCGGCGCACCCTTACGTGCTGATGAATTATCAGGGCAAGCCGCGCGACGTGATGACGCTGGCACATGAACTCGGTCACGGTGTGCATCAGGTGCTGGCGGCCAAGAACGGCGCGCTGATGGCGCCGACGCCGCTGACGCTCGCGGAAACCGCCAGCGTGTTCGGCGAGATGCTGACCTTCAAGCGGCTGTTGGCGCAGACCGGCAACACCAGACAGCGCCAGGCGCTGCTCGCCGGCAAGGTCGAGGACATGATCAACACCGTGGTGCGGCAGATCGCGTTCTATTCGTTCGAGCGCGCGGTTCATACCGAGCGCCGCAACGGCGAACTGACCGCCAAACGCATCGGCGAAATCTGGCTCGGCGTGCAAAGCGAGAGCCTCGGCCCGGCCATCGACATCCGACCCGGCTACGAGAATTTCTGGATGTACATCCCGCACTTCATCCATTCGCCGTTCTACGTCTATGCCTATGCGTTCGGCGATTGCCTCGTGAACTCGCTCTACGCGGTCTATGCGAACGCCTCTCACGGGTTTGCCGAACGCTATCTGGCAATGCTGGCGGCCGGCGGCACCAAGCA
>Ga0116129_1000782_pt1 | contig 19068 bp, 22 predicted proteins | sample June2015DPH_17_2_FD_89732 | JGI IMG/M metagenome (GOLD analysis project Ga0116129, IMG submission 89732) | Peatland microbial communities from SPRUCE experiment site at the Marcell Experimental Forest, Minnesota, USA - June2015DPH_17_10 | ecosystem: Environmental > Terrestrial > Soil > Wetlands...
CGGGACGCTTGGCAGGGGTTGCCGAAGAATATGCCGGCAGAGGTGAAGGCGGACTATCTGCGGGTGTTGATTGCGGCGGGGTTCAAGCATATCGATGCGGTGAGCTTTGTTTCGCGGGCGGCGGTGCCGCAGATGGCGGACTCGGAGCTGGTGCTGGAGTATCTGGATCCGCCGGATGATGTGGAGATTATCGGCATCGTCGTAAATGCGAAAGGGGCCGAGCGCGCGGTGAAGACGGGGAGCGTGCAGACGCTGGGGTTCCCGTATTCGATTTCGCCTGAGTTTTTGAAGCGCAATCAGAATCAGACGCCGGAGGAGTCGCTGGAGGAGCTGGAGAAGGTGGGGACGCTGGCGTATAAGGCGGGGATGGATGTGGTGGCGTATATCTCGATGGCGTTTGGAAATCCTTATGGCGAGGCCTGGGACATTGATGAGGTGGTGGCTGCGTGTGATCTGTTGGCGGATAACGGTGTGACGCAGATATCGCTGGCGGACACGGTGGGGTTGGCGACGCCTAGACAGGTGGCGGATGTGGTGAGCGATGTCATGGCGGTTCATGACAATGTCGAGATTGGAGTACATCTGCATGCACGGCCGGACAATGCTGCGGCTAAAGTAAGAGCGGCGTATGAGGCGGGGTGCCGGCGGTTCGATGCGGCGATTGGTGGGTTGGGCGGGTGTCCGTTTGCGCAGGATGCACTGGTGGGGAATATGGCGACGGAGACTATGCTTGCAGAGTTGAAGGCGCTGGGTGCCGAGTTGCCGCCGTTGCGGCCGTTAGATGGACTGATTGCGGCTAGCGCGGAGATTGCGCGGAAGTATGGGGCGCATGTGCAGTAGCTGTGAGTTGTGAGCTGTCAGTTTTGAGTTTTTCAGTGCAAGGAGTTGATGTGGGTTATACGACGATTGTGGTTGCGGAAGAAGAAGGGGTTTGGAGGATTACGCTGAACCGTCCGGAGCGGCGGAATGCGATGACGCCGGAGATGCAGACGGAGTTGATTGCTGCGATGGAGGAGGCTGCGGCGAGCGATTGTCGCGTGGTGGTGTTTGCGGGAGCGGGTGAGGCGTTTTGTGCAGGGCTTGATTTGAGCGCCCTGCAGAGGATGAATGATAAATCTGCAGCGGAGCATACGGCGGATGCGACGCGAGTTGCGCAGTTGTTTCGGACGCTGTATGAGCTGCCGAAGCCAACGATTGCGATGGTGCAGGGACCGGCTATTGCTGGCGGCACGGGGTTGGCGACGATGTGTGATTTTACGCTGGCGGCGCCAGAGGCGAAGTTTGGGTATACCGAGGTGAGGATCGGGTTTGTGCCGGCGGTGGTGTCGGCGTTTCTCGTCTTGCAGGTTGGGGAGAAGCAGGCGCGGGATTTGCTGCTGACGGGAAGGCTGTTTTCGAGTGAAGAGGCTTTGCGGTTGGGGCTGGTGAATGAGGTGGTCGAGGCTGGGCGGCTTGAGGTGCGGATGCTGGAGATTGTGACAGCGTTGAAGGCAAATAGTCCGGAGGCGCTTTCGGCTACGAAGCGGCTATTGGCTGCACAGAATCGAGTGTGGCTGGACACGGCGATTGCTCAGGCTTTGGCTGCGAATGCGGAGGCGCGGGGGACGCATGATTTTCGGGAGGGTGTCGCGGCGTTCCTGGAAAAGAGAAAGCCGGTTTGGGGGAAGGCTTAACACGGATTTGCACGGATAACACGGATTAAATACGGACTTAAGTCGGTAGACTGTTTGGATGAGTCATCTTCAAGGTGTGAGGCCTGCGAGTGAAGCGCGGGTGCGGGTGCGGTATGCGGAGACGGACCAGATGGGGGTGGTGTATCACTCGAACTATCTGATCTGGTTTGAGGTGGGACGGGTGGAGTTTATCCGGCAGATGGGGCTGGATTACAAGCGGATGGAAGAAGAGGGCTTCGCGATTGCCGTGGTGGACGCGCACGTACGGTATCGTGTGCCGGCGCGGTATGACGACGAGTTGGTGGTTGAGACGAGGCTACTGGCTTCGCGTGGAGCGGTGATTAAGTTCGGATACAGGATTGTGCGTGCTTTGGATGGCGTGCAATTGTGCGAGGGAGAGACGATGCATGTGTGTGTCGACAAGGATATGAAGAAGATATGTTTGCCGCCGAAATATGCGGAACGTTTTGCTGCGTATCTCATCTCATAATGTATTGCAGTCAGATCGAAGACGAGGTGAATGATGAGTGCTGATAGGAAGGTTGCGTTGATTACGGGTGGGAACAAGGGAATTGGGTTTGAGACGGCGCGGCAGCTTGGAAAGCTGGGAATTATAGTGCTGATTGGCGTGCGTGACGTGGCCAAGGGCGAGGCTGCTGTGGCGGAGTTGAAGAAGGACGGCGTGGATGCCCGGGCGGTGAAGCTGGATGTGGATAATTCCGCGGACTATGAGGCTGTGAAGAAGTTGATTGAGAAGGATTATGGGGTGCTCGATATTCTGATCAACAACGCAGGCATCATGCTTGATGGCAGAAAGGGAAATGAGACGACGAAGACCTCGCAGGATGTGTTGCGGAAGACGTTCAATACGAACTTTTTTGCGGTGGTGGGATTGACGCAGGCACTGTTGCCACTGTTGAAGAAGAGCGTGGGTGGGCGGATTGTGAATCTTTCGAGCATTCTGGGTTCAAATACGCTGCATGCAACGCCGGGGTCTTTTATCTACGATGCCAAGACGTTTGCGTATGACGCTTCGAAGTCAGCACTGAACTCATTTACGATTCATCTTGCTCATGAGCTGAAGGACACGAAGATCAAGGTGAACTCGGCGCATCCGGGATGGGTAAAGACAGAGATGGGCGGTGAGGGCGCGCAGCTTGATGTGGAGACAGGCGCGAAGACCTCGGTGGAACTGGCTACGTTGCAAGATAGCGGGCCTAATGGCGCGTATGTTCACCTGGGGAAGCCGCTGCCCTGGTAGTTTGTTGCGCTAGCTCGTAAGCATGCCGCGGGGCTTTACGTTCTCGCGGATGAAGGTGATGGTAGATTCGAGCGGCGTTCCCGGTCCGAAGATGGCCGAGACGCCGTTCTCTTTTAATTTCGGCTGGTCTTCGTCAGGGATGGTGCCGCCGAGGATGAGGAGGATGTCTTCGGCTTTTTGCTCGCGAAGGAGCTGCACGATGCGTGGGACGATGACGTTGTGCGCGCCGGAGAGGATGGAGAGGCCGATGCAATCGACGTCTTCCTGGATGGCGGCGGAGACGATCATCTCCGGGGTTTGGCGAAGACCGGTGTAGATGACTTCCATGCCGGCGTCGCGGAGAGCGCGAGCTATGATTTTTGCGCCGCGATCGTGGCCGTCGAGACCAGGTTTAGCGACGAGGACGCGGATTGGAGGCTTAGCATGCATCGAGGTGAGTATAACCGGGGTCGCTGAGGGTTGGCTTTCTTCGCCGATCAAACCACAGCGCAGTAGTACGAGCGAGTCGTGATGATTCAGCCGCGTGTTGGGCTGTCGAGCTTGATGCGATGGAATCCGCCGTCACATTTTTTTTTTGTAGACGAGGCGATACATGCAGAGACGGATGGAGCGCTTGCGCAGATGACGGGCATGGGTATCAAGTATAGCTTTAGAGAATGACGATGGACCGTGTCGAGGCGCACCGATTATTTTTTGCGAAGTTGATAACAGCGAATGCCGGGATCGCTCCGGGAAGTGAGATCGAGGGTGCGCTGGCGTCGATTCCGCGTGAGCAATTTGTTGGGCCGCCGCCGTGGAAGATCTATACCCGTTCGGGATATGTTGAGTCTCCTGCCGATGATCCAGCGCTTCTGTATCAGGACCTTGTGGTTTCGCTCGGGGGTGAAGGGCCTTTCAACAATGGGCAGCCGACGTTGCATGCTTTCTGCATTGCAGCTTTGGAGCTAAAGAAAGGCGAACGGGTCATCCAGGTCGGCGCAGGCACTGGATATTACACGATGGTGCTCGCCAAGCTGGTGGGGGAGAACGGGGTGGTGGATGCCTACGAGGTTGTGCCGGAGTTCGTGCGGCGTGCGGTGAATAATCTGTGTGAGTTTCGTTATGTCACGGTGCATGCGAGGTCCGGAGCGGAGGGGCCGCTACCGGAGTGTGATGTTATTTACGTCAATGCCGGGGCGACTGGTCCGCTGGATGTTTGGCTTGACGCTTTGCGTCCGAAGGGGAGGCTTCTGTTTCCGATGACTCCGTCGGAAGGGATTGGGGCTATGCTGCTGGTCACGAAGCAGGAGAATGGAGGGTTCGCGGCCCGGTTTCTGCTGCAGGTTCAGTTTGTTCCCTGCATTGGGGCTCGGGATGAGACGGTAGAGCGAAGGCTTTCCGAGGCATTTCGCAATGGCGGATGGGCGAAGGTGAAGACGCTGCATCGAAATGACTCGCCTGATGAGAGCTGCTGGTTCGCAGGAAATTGCTGGTGGCTTTCCACTCAAGAAATCGATGCGTCATCGAGGCAATAGCTATGTTCGCCAGGGATAGCCCCATGCATTGCATAAGGCGCGATGCATGGGGCTCTGTTTTGTGTAATTAGTAGTCTTCGTCGTCGCCGATGGGCATGCCGGGTGGGGCTTCGATGGGTTTGGCGGGGACGAACTTGGTGGGATCGCGTTCGAACTCGTTGATGCGGTCGATGAGTGCGGCGCGGTGGATAGCTTCGGCGGTATCTGTTGGTGGTGGGGTGGTGGTGAGTTCTTTGAGAACGTCGGCGATGTGAGAGCGGGCGATAGCGCGAGCCTGACTAGAAGTAGCCGGGTTAACGGCTAGTGCAAGCATCGCTTCGAGGGCACGGAACTCGACTGCGCGCTCGACCTCGGAGGACATGGTGTGGCCCGCTTCGGGGCGCTCGGCGACTGTTTTGGAGATGGCCTCGAGGACACCGCGGAGCGAAGGTGAGTCGGGAACGCGCATGTGGTACTCGATGAGGCGCGAGGCGCGTGCAGGGTCGAGGAGGAGTGCGAGAGTCAAGTCGGCGGAGGACTCGGCGGCGGCGATGGGATCGAAGGTGAGGCCAGTGTGTGAGGGGAAGGATTCGCGAGTGCGCTCGAGGCCGGGAGGGCGCGGCGGCAGAATTTGCAGGAGCGATTCGGGAAGGGTGAGGGTCTCGGGTGAGAGGGTTTTTAGAACGGCGGTAAGAGCTTTTTTCTGCTCTTCGGGAGAGACGATCCTGGTGATGAGCTGGCCGTCGTCGCGGAGAGCGTAGCGGTAGTCGAGGCCACCGATCTCTTTGGAGGCGGCTTCGGTTTGGTAACGCTCGAAGAGATAGAGGGGAACGAGGGTGTCTTCGAGTTGAGCTAGAGGGGTTCCGATTTTGATGGCATTTTCGCCGAAGCGCTTAAGAGCTGCGGTACGGATGGTCATGACGCGGGTGAGTTCGTCGGCGGGATCGGTGCCGTTGTCCCAGAGGTGCGAGTGGGGATGTGCGCCGCCGAGTGGACGGGAGTCTTCGTCGGTGATGAAGATGAGGCCAGTCTTCTCGCTCGCGGTCAGGATGGCGTTGAGCGCTGCGGGGTCTTCGGTGGGTTTGTTGGATTTATCGAATTCGCGGTAGCCGTAGTCGATGGCGACCTTGTCCCAGATGCCGATGTTGACGGCGTAGCTTTGCGAGAGGTTGGGGATGCCGTTTTTGTCGAGCGTGATCCATGGATGGGGGTAGTCCATGACGGAGACGGATTCTTCCGGCGAATGTGGGAAGCTGCTGGCAGCGAAGTTGTGGGCGAGACCGAGGGTGTGGCCGGTCTCGTGTGCGGCTAGTTGGCGGGTGCGGGCGAGGACCATCGCCAGCATCGGGTCAGACGCGGGTGGGAGGGGTTTGCCGTCGAGGTAGGGGCTGAGGAGAGCTTCGTCGATGAGGTAGTCCTGACGGCTGCGAAGGGAGCCGAGGGTGACGTTGCCTTTGATGATCTCGCCGGTGCGGGGATCGACGACGGCTGCGCCATAGCTCCAGCCGCGAGTGTAGCGGTGTACCCACTGGATCATGTTGTAGCGTACGTCCATGGGATCAGCGCCGGCGGGAAGGATATCGGCGCGGAAGGTGCCTTTCGCCCATCCGGCGGCCTGGAAGGCCTGGTCCCACCAGCGTGCGCCTTCGAGCAGAGCTGTACGGATGGGTTCGGCGGCGCCACTGTCGACGTAGTACTGGATGGGTGCGACAGCTTCGCAGTTGGTCTTGCAGGAGGGGTCTTTTTTGATGAGCCGGTGGCGGATGATGAACTGCTGGTCGAGGGTTTCGCTGACTGGGACGTTGTAGTCGCGGTAGGAGGTGGGGAAGTAGCCGGCACGGGGGTCGAAGCGTCGTGGGGTGAAGCCTGGGCCGGGGAGTTGGATGAAGGACTGGTGTTCGCGGACGGTGAGGGCGTGGGGATCGGGGGTGACGTTGCGTACGAACTCGCCACGGGCAGGGCCGTCGGTGGTGAAGGTGAGGATGGCTTCGACCTCCGTGTTCCTGGGGAAGGCCTTGGTGGCGTCGAGGGCGATGGTGGAGCGGGTGGCGTCGACTTTGTAGGTGCCTTGCTGGGTGCTGGTGAGCGTGCCGGCTACATCGTGCGCGTCGCGGAGGAAGAACTCGGTGGCGTCTACGAGGACGGTGCCGTTGGTGTCTTCGGCGTCAACCTTGAAGCCGTAGAGGACGGACTCCGGGAAGGATTGACGGACGGCGAGGACTTCGTTGGGGTCCGAAGAGGTGGAGCGGAAGCGCTGGTTGGGTTCGACGAGGAGGACTTTGGGGCCAGAGCGCTCGAAGTGGACGAGCTGGCCGCGGGAGATCTGGCCGCGGTCCAGGCCTAGATCGTTAGAGCCTGTTCCGTATGGAAGAGAGTGTGTGTAGAGGATGTCCGGGCTCTTGCTGTCAGGTCCGAGGTTGGGGATCTCGAGGTAGAGCTTGCCGGTTTTGGCGTCCCAGTCGAGCGGCAGATAGCCGTCGATGTGCTTCATGCCTGCGGTTTTGGTGGAGATGGTTTGGGCGCAAAGCGTGGTGGAGATGGCGAGCAGGGCCAGGGCAAGATTTTTGGGCATGCGTACTTTTAGCATAGGGGGGTGCCGGTGCGGCAAAAGAGTCAGGGTAGAGAGAATCATGGGAGGGTGATGGAGGGGTCGTTGAGGTGTTCGCGGAGAAGGCGTTGGGTGAGGGCTTTGAGGTCCTCGCCGGTTTTGGGAAGAGTGAAGGCGTGGGCGGCTTCGGACCAGTCGAGTTTGTAGCTGGTGGCCTGGGCGGAGATCCAGACCTGACGGATGGGAGTGTTGGGCGTGATGACGAACTTAGCGGAGCCGTTTTCGAAGATGATGTTCATGACGCCGTTGTTGTCTTCGAATTCGAAGCCCTGGCCGTCGTCTTCGGCGACGATGAGGGACTGTTTGAGGGACTCGAGAGCGCGGTCGGATTCGCGGCGGAAGGTGGTTTCGTCGATCATGGGTCTAGTTTAGCCGGTCGAGCGCGGCGAGGACTTCGTTGGGCTCGGGGCGGACGTGGGAGTCTGCGTGGGCCTCGGCGAATACGATGACGCCAGAGCTGTTGACGACGAAGACGCCGGGGAGCGGGAGACGCCAGCTTGCCTCGGTGGCGTTGTGATAGCCGAGGCCGGCGTTGTTGAACGGGATGTTGATGAGGATGGACTGGAAGTAACTGCGGTGTTCCGGCGGGATGGTGTAGGCGATGCCGAATTTTTCGGCTATGGCGGCACCGGGGTCGGAGAGCAGCGGATATGGGAGCGAGTGTTGCTGGAGGGTGAAGTTGTTCTGGCGCGTGGTCTGGGGGGAGATGGCGATGAAGAGTGCACCGCGCTGGCGGAGCTGCGGGTGGAGGTTGCGCCAGGCTTCCAGTTCGGTAACGCAGTAGGGGTCCCAGCGGCCGCGGAAGAAGTTGACGACGAGCGGGCCGAGGGCGAGGAGGTCGGCGGAACTGACAGGTTTCTGCGTGCGTGCGTCTTCCAGGGTGAAGGAGGGAGACTGCGCTCCGGCCTTCAGGGCGTGGTCTTCGATGCCGGTGTTGAAGAGGTCCGCGGTTGCTTTTTCGGAGATGGCGAGACGCTCGGGCTGGACGAGTTTTCGGGTGTTGGCCGTGATGGCGTCGAGCTGGTCCTGCAGTGATTCTTTTGCGCTCACGGACATGTCCCCCTCCTACCTTAAATGCGTCAAAGTCTTCGAATGAAAGACTTTACGTGTGGACTTCCGGCGTAATTCCGCCGGGTTAAATGTTGCAGTCCGGCCGGAGCCGGACTGGTTGATGGCTGAGTTAATTATATCGGGGGTGTCAAGAGCGCGATGGCAATTGTGGGTAAAGATTGCGTCCTTTCCATGCGTCTCCGCGCTTTCCCTCGCACTACATTGAACCGGCCATTTGCATGGATGCGTCGTGGCATTGCGTGGCCGGTGCGGTGGATTTTTTGGCGGCTACGGTCTTGTTGTGAGTTGCGTTGCTGGCCATGGGGGCGCTCTTCATCTCTTTGACTAGTGTTACCAGTCGGGTGAAGGCTTGCTCGCGGGCCGCTTTGTTGGCTGCGGCCATGGCTGGGGTGGTATTGCCAGTGGGCTGGGTTGGGTCTTCACCGGCGCGCATGAAGCCGTGGCCTGCCCCGTCGTAGGTGACGGGTTCATACTTTTTGCCTGCTGCTTTCATGGCATCGGTGGTGGCGGGGATGGTGGCGCCGATGCGGGCATCGTTGCCGGCGTAGAAGCCATAGACCGGAGCGGTAATGGTGGTGACGTCAGCAGGGCCGGGGCCGTAGAAGACAAAGGCGGCGGAGAGATCTTTGCGGTGAGCGGCGAAGGCAAAGGATTTGCCACCGCCCCAGCAGAAGCCTGCGACGGCGATCTTTCCGTTGGCTGCTGGAATTTTCTTTGCGTAGTCGGCTGCAGCGTCAAGGTCGGCGTTGACTACGGCTGCATCGAGGCCGGAGACGGCTTTGGTGGTGGCATCCATGCTGGGGAAGGCGTCGGAACCGCCGCCGTTGGGACCGAAGCCGGTGAGAAGGTCGGGTGCAACGACGATGAAGCCTTGTCCGGCTAGTTCGTCGGCCATTTCTTTAGCCCAGTCGCTGAGGCCGAAGATCTCGTGGATGAGGACGATGACGGGAGCTTTTGTTTTGACCTCGGGGTAGACGACGAAGGCCGAAACGGTGCGGTCGCCGTGCTTGAGATTGACGTATTCGTGATGGCGGGGCGAGGCGTCGAGACGGGCCTTTGCCCAATCCTGCGCGTGGATGGGAGCGGCGGCGAGAGGAAGGAGCAGAGCGGCGGCGAAGAGTTTAAAGGCACTGGGTATAGATATCGTCATGGGGCGAGTCTAGTACCTAGCTGCTGGGGCGGACAAGATGGCGGAGATGATTTTCTGTATAGATACGGTTACGAGGTGGACTTTTATACTTTTTAAATGGGAAGTTTTCGACTACGCGTTGCGACGATGGAGGATGTTGCGGGGATTCGGAAGTTGATCGAGGCTTCTGTACGTGGTTTGCAGGCGGGCGATTATTCAGCAGCGCAGATTGAAGGGGCTCTGGCTACGGTGTTTACGGTAGATAGCCAGTTGATTGCGGATGGGACTTACTTTGTGGCGTTCGCTGAGGGTGGGGAGTTGGCTGGGTGCGGCGGGTGGAGTTTCCGGAAGACGCTGTATGGCGGGGATCATCAGATAGAGAAGGCCGCTCCGGAGAGAATGGATCCGGCGGTCGATGCGGCGAAGGTTCGAGCGATCTTTGTCCATCCGAGGTTTGCGCGGATGGGCCTGGGGAGTTTGATCTTATCGGCTGCTGAGAATGCTGCTGTGGAGCAAGGATTTTCGCGGTTTGAGATGGGGAGTACGTTGACGGGTGTGACGCTTTATACGTTGAAGGGTTATCGGGAGGTGAGAAGGGTTTTGGTGCCGGTGGGTGGGGGCGAGGAGATTGAGGTGGTGAGGATGGTGAAGGAGGCTGGCAATTGCGTTTCCCCTATAGGGAAACAGCTCTAGTTGTCAGTGAACGCAGGAGTTTTTTTGGGGTCATTGCGGCTGGGTCTTCGTGCGGCAGACGGCTTGATATCCCATTCCTCGCTGGCGCGAAGAATGGGATATCGGGAATGGGTTAGATGACCTTGAGTAGAAGCAGGATGAGGACGATGGTAAGGATGAGCGAGAGGCCACCGCCGCCATAGTAGCCCAGACCTGGTCCCATGCGGTATCCGCCGAAGCCAAACACAAGAATCAAGACGATCAGAAGTATGAGGAGCATTTATTTTCTCCCTTCGGCGAGGGTTCGCCTGATGGAGTTTGATGCAGATTCGCTTAGGTGCGTGAAAAAGGCCGATTTTAGCCGGGTTGCCCGATTGAGGAAATTATTTGGGCGGCGGAGAGCTTATGACTGGAAGAGATCGCTTTCGGCCTGGCGGCGGCGGAGGAGGCCGGCGATAACGACTCCCCTGGCGTGATCCCAGAGTAAGAACTGTTGGGCTGCGGCGGCAAAGTTGCCGGCGTTGACGTCGCGCAGCAGGGTCGAAGACAACAAGGCGGCACATCCGAGGTTGAAGACGAAGTCCACCAGCGCGTCGAACTGGTTCTGGTTGATCGCTGAGGTGACGGCGCGGTTGACGCAGGCGACCGAGGAGGCGACGTCGCTTTGGAGAAGCTGGTCGGCCTGGTCCTGAGTGATGGTGAGGCCGCCATGAACGGTGAGGCCAGTGTGACCGTAGCCGATGGTCCAGACGCCTACCTGATCCTGGTAAGAGTTCAGATTGAGGCCTTCAAATTGCTTGGTCAGGGCAAGACCCGCGTCGCTGTAGGTGAAGTTGGCCATGTGCGCCTCCGTTTAGCGAGAGTTTCTCCATAGTATGGGTGGAGGGTGAGGATTTCAAAATTCTGCCGGCCCGGAGCGCGAGAGTTCTCAAGTGTGGTGCCTGCCGGTTAAGTCGAAGAATAGATTTTACGGTGTCTGAGGCAGCGTGTAGGCGAGGTCGTAGAAGTGTTTTCCTTCGGTGATGGTGATCGTCAACTTGCCTGCGATGCCGACGAGCTGGCCGGTGCCTGAGTCGGGGACGATGGTGCCGCTGAGTTGCGCGCGTGGCGCGATGCCCACTTTAGCGACGCTGAGACCGTTGCGAAGATGTGGCATTCTGTCTTTCATGTATGAGGCCCACCTGCTTGCTACCGATGTGCGGCCGTCTCGAGCTTTAGTGGTGTATGAGAAGGTAGCACGTGCGCCAAATGGCAGTGGCAATGGAACGAAATGAATCGAACATGGTTCCAAACAGGAAGGTGAGAAGAAAGAAGCAGGCATAGAACAGGGGCGGTGAGCGCTCAAACCAACGCATCGTGGCGGAACTTAATAAGTTTCTCAGAGGAGTGATCAGAGTAAGGCAGGCGATGCCGGTTCCCAGTAGGGCGCCTCCGAGAATGTCGGTTGGGTAATGGAGTCCCTGGTAAACGAGGGGCGCACAGATAAAGAAGAACACATAGCAGTAGATCGCGATTCCCAGCCTGCGCGAAAATAGGAAGATCGATGTAGCCAGAGCGAAGTAGAAAACTGCGTGGTCGCTTGGGAACGAACTCCAGCCGAGTTGACGTTGCAAATCCACGCCGAATGGGATGCGAAGGTGAAGCATAGGATTACGCAAGGGACGCTCGCGAAATGGCAGCAGAAGCGCGAGAGCCCTAGCGGCAAATAATGCTGCAGCGCTGAGGAAGAGGCCCGAAATGGCTATGGGCCTGTACTCTCTCGCCCTCCCATCGTCGCGAAACCAGGCCCACCAGAAGATGCTCATTAGGAAGGCGCCTGTCAAAAGTTGGTTATTGTAAAGTGCGATGGCGTGGTCGCAAAACTGAGATTTTTGAGCGAATTGGTTCAGAAAATGAAGGACTTTCTCGTCGAACGGGTTCATTTTTCGGCCTTGTGGAAATACGTTAGGTGTATGGAACCGGAGATGACCAGTTCGACTTCGCCCGGGAATCAATTTGATAAACATTTCGTTAGCGATTCGCAGGCTGGAAGGGCCAGTTCGATGATTCGCGCGTAGTGCGAATGCCCACTCATGCGGTGAGATTGCCTGAATGGGGCACCCTGGGTGTCGGCGCTTTTTGTGTGGGCCGCCGCCATTACAAGGAAGAGGACAAATCAGAGATTGGGGGTGTGATATGCTGTGCCGCATCCATGAGCCCAATGGAAATCCTTGTCTAGAAGGGATCGGCCATGAAGCGCAAAGGCAAGCTCACGATTGCAGCCATGGTAACGCTCGCTGTACTTACCAACACGGGTTTTTACGCGCAGGACAAGTACTCGCTGAAATCGCCGAGCGGAATCGCGTTCTCCGACTTCAGGGGATACGAGGACTGGTCGGTGGTCTCTTCCGCCCGGACTGACGAAGTGCTCAAGGTGATCGTGGCCAATCCGGAGATGATCAAGGCGTTCAAGGCCGGCTTTCCGGGCAACGGTAAGCCTTTTCCGGATGGCGCCAGGATCGCGAAGCTCCAGTGGAAGCCGAAGAAGAGTACGGAGGCTCAGTTTGCCGTGGATGTGCCGGACATCTTTACCCAGGTTTTCGTTATGGAGAAGGACAGCAAGAGATTTCCGAAGAGCGGAGGATGGGGATATGCGGTATTCAACTACGACGCTGCCTCAGATACCTTCGCGGCCGATCCCAAAAGCCTTTCAGACTGCGGAAACACGTGCCACACAGCCGTGAAGGCGAAGGACTACATCTTCCACCCATACGAGAAGCGTTGAACCGCACCTGCCCCGGCATCAAGTACCCCGAGGAGACTGTACCAGCCTTTCACCCGCTGCACCATTCGACTGCGCTCAGGGCAGGCTCTGAAGCCGCCTTGGTAAGGCAGTTCGCGCCTGAGCGAATGTCCCACTCATGCGATGAAGACGGCATGAGTGGGATACCCGATTTATAGGTTTGATTTGATGTATAAGCCAACCGCCATAGGTGAGCATTCGCGGTATCGGCGCTATTTGATGGGTGAGTTACCCGCCGATGTGCTTCGAATCAATCGCGGGCAGTGACTCTCCTATTTCTTTACGTAGCCGGCGTCGATCAGTTCAACGCTGGAATCTCCATACTCGCCGTAGATCCTCTCGAGGTAATAGTCTTCGCCAGTGTGATCGAAGAGGAGTTCGAAAGTCTTCGAAATGCTCGGCTCAGCGTCCATCGTTTGGACGAGGACGGAGTGGCCGTTGTCGCTTCTTATCTGTATCAGATTGGACTCTACATTAACGACGTTGATGGTGTAGTTCCCTGCAGGGAGAGTGGTTTTTCCTACATGGAACTCGAAGGGAATTTTGACCTTGAGTCCATCAGTGATTTGAGCCTGGGCTTTGCTGCCGCCAACGATGAGGATGGCACTCAGAACGGGGAGTAAGTAAATCAGTTTTTTCTTAAGCATATTTCTCCTTACTGCAACTCACTGTTTGATGAGCCGTAGATAGGAAAGAAGCAGCATCGTTCCAAAACTTGTTCGCGTTTAACGCATGTGCCGATTGGTCTACACAGGTGTCGAAATTTTTACATCTCGATGTTGATATTTTGACCAACTCGAGGAGAAAAAGGGCGATGAGAGTGCATGAATGGGGCACTCGATGCATAGGTTTGATTTGATGTATGGGCCACCCGCCGTGTTGGAGCTCGGCTCAGCTTCCCGAATTCAGGAGTAGAGGCCCTTCTCAACCATGAGGATGAGGCGCTCGCTAAGAGCTGCGATCGCGCCGGGTGATGCGTGGTGGAGCGGGCCGTCGATGACGAGGAAGGCGAGGCCGTGGACTGCGGACCAGGCGAGATACTCGGCGTGGGCACGTCGGCGCGGTGGGAGGAGGCGGTGGAGGACCATGAGGTCGAGCGCGCGGCTGAGGAGTTGGAAGGGGTTGAGGCCGCTGGCGCCGGTCTTCGCTTTGTCGGAGTCACCGGCGACGGGCTGGGTGTTCGAAAAAGCGGTGCGGAAGAGGCCGGGCTGGTGGAGCGCGAAGGTAAGGTAGCCAATGCCGACTGCGCGTAGATGGGCGCGGGCGAGCGCGGCTCCGCGGCGGCGGGGAGGGATGGCGGCGATTTCGGTCTCGATGGCGCGGGCGAGCTGCGAGAGGGCGTGAGCGCGGACGGCGGCGAGTAGTTCGGCGTGGCTGGAGAAGTGGCGGTAGGCAGCGTTGGGAGCGACACCGGCGCGGCGAGTGGCTTCGCGCAGGACGATGGCATTGGGGCCGCCTGTGCGGGCGAGCTCGACTCCGGCGGCGAGCAGGACGCGGTGGAGGTCGCCGTGGCGGAAGGTGGTTCTTGTAAGGGTGGGCTTCGCTGGGCGGGGCTTTTGGGGTCTGGGAGTTTTTGATGGCTTCGGCATTGTTCGTTGTGGACAGTGTACAGATGGTTCGGATACATTGCATGTGAACGGTGTCCACATTTGAATGACGACCGATGCAAGGGAAGCGACTTTTTCAGGAGGCTGCAGATGATGAATCGGATGGTTGGGACGATGGCGCTTAGGGCAGTGTCAGGTGTGGTGCTTCTTGGCTTGGCCAGGCTGGGTTGGGCGCAGGGCGTACAGGCGCCGTATCCGGGGATGGCCCCGATGGCGCAGTACCACGAGCAGAGCGCGGCGGCGGAGATTGCGCTGGCACGCAGCGCGGCAAATGAGACCGTGAGCCGCGATGCGGAGGTGCTGGTGCTCGGGAGCCGCGGCTACGAGACGGCTGCGAAGGGGACGAACGGCTTCGTCTGCGTAGTCGAGCGCTCGTGGGCTACCAACTTCGACGACCCTCAGTTCTGGAACCCGAAGATGCGCGCGCCGCACTGCTTCAATGCCGCCGCAGCGCGGTCGGTGTTGCCCGCATACCTGAAGCGGACGGAGTTGGTGCTGTCCGGGATGCCGAAGGACCAGGTGGAGGCGCGCATGAAGGAGGCGGTGGCGAAGAAGGTCTTCGGGGCGCCGGAGGAGGGGTCGATGTGCTACATGATGTCGAAGCAGGGCTACCTGAACGACACTGCTGGCCACTGGCATCCGCACCTGATGTTCTTTCAGCCGACGACGGATGCGGCGAAGTGGGGAGCGAATCTCAAGGGCTCGCCGGTCTTCTCCGCGCAGGGAGACCCAGAGCCGGTGATGACGTTCATGGTTCCGGTGATGAACTGGTCGGATGGGACGATGGAGGAGATGAAGTGAGGTTTCGGGTGCAGCCCCGCTCCCGTTGACGGATGCCTTCGTTGACATCGGCCTGGGCGGCGATGTCGAGGAGGCGCTGGTAGGGAGAAGACGGTTCGCGCTTCCGCGCGAATGCCCACGTCTCAGAATCGAGATATGGGGCCCCTGGTTTGTGGTGACAATCCAGATGTGGCCCACCCGGCGGCACCTAGTAAGGCGTCTGTGCGACTTGGCGGTGATGCAGAGGTTGAATGGGGCGAGCGTCGCTTGGGTAGATGGTTGCGAATGTCGCTACCTGCTCGGAGGAGATAGATTCGGGCGATTTCAGGACGTACCACGTGACGATCTCTGTGCAGGGAGGCGTGGTGAGTGATCCGGGAAAAGTGTAGTAGCCGAGCGAAGCGGGCAGTAGCTGGTTGAGGTCAATGGAGACGCCGGGGACAACGTGTGGCTTCTCTTTTTCCGGCGGCAGATTGTGCCACAGAGTTTCGAGCAGGGGATTGCTGCTGCCTGCCTTCAGGAGAACGGCGACGACGACGGTGTTGCCTCCCGAGTCGCGGTGTACAAGGTGAGCGACCACGTCAAAATGCTTGCCGTCGATGTGTTCTTCGCTGGGATGGTGAAAGTGAAACTGTTTGAGCTCGTAGCTCCTGCCGCCGATAGTCAGGGCGCTGCCGGGCGCGTAATCGACCTCGATGGTGTGTCCGTTATCGGTGATCGTGAGTGGGGACGGCTTGTAGTGGAATTCGAGGCGAGGCAGGCCGGATGTGACGGCGTTGTGGGTGTGGATGTTGATGGGTGACTGATGCTGTCCGGCAGAACACTCGAAGAAATCCGGTTCGAGGTGAGCCCATTGTTTCGGACCGTCTTTGCCGGAATAACTCCAGTGGTGTTCGGGATGTTCAGCCTGTTGAGAATGGGTGGTGGCTTGTCCGGCAAGAATGCTGACGGTAAGGATGATGGCAAGTCGTTTGGTCATGTTGCCTCCTCTTTCGATGAGAGGAACTACTCAAACGGGAGGTCTTGAAAGTATTGATGAAGAGGATATGCGAGTGTGGTGGGGTCTGTATAGGAATATGCGATGGGGCGTGAGGTAATGATTCGGGATTTCGTGCGAATCCATATATGGGCCACCCGCCGCTACGCTCTTCCGTGGCGACACAGAATGGCATACTGGAGTTGACTGTTGGGAGGTATGAAGATGGGCGGGATACAGTTTTTGACCGATGAGAAGGGGCGGAAGACGGCGGCGGTGATCGACCTGAAGGTGCATAAGGCGCTTTGGGAGGACATTCAGGATGTGTTGGTGTCGAAGGCGCGGCGGCATGAGAAGGGTGTCTCGCTCGATAAGGTCAAAGCGGGCCTGATTGCCAGCGGTAAGTTGCGTGGGTAAGTATTCGGTTGAACTGAAGCAAAGTGCGCGGAAGGAATTGGAGAGGCTGCCGGCGAAGTTGATTGATGTATCGGCGCTATCTCATGTATGGCCACCCGCCTTGAGGGTGACCAGTGTTTTTGCGGGTGAGTCTTGTCAAATTTTTTGGGGGTTAGGAGCGGAGCGGTTTGCCGATCTCCCAGTGGTGGCCGAAGGGGTCGAGGACACGGCCGATGCGCCAGGCGTGTTCGGTTCTGATGGGACAGACGATGGTAGCGCCGGCGGTTACGGCTCGTTCGAAGGCTGCGTCGGGGTCTTCGATGGTGAGGATCATGCGGACGGTGCCGCCGTTGAGGGTCTCGGGGCTGAAGTTTTTGTACTCGGGGGCTTCGTCGGCGACCCAGAAGCCGTGGCCGTTGATGGCGAGGTTGCAGACTACCCCGTTGATGGGGTCTTCGTAGCGGAAGAGCTCTTCGGCTCCGAAGGCGCGTTTGTAGAAGTCGACGGCTTTGGCTCCGTTGCGGACGGAGAGGAAGGGGGCGAGGGTGGTGGGGATCATGGAGACTCCTTTTGGAGTGGTGGAAGTAGTTTACGGATCGGAGAGAAAACGGTTCGCGCTTTGCGCGAGTGCCCACTCATGGCGATGAGACTGCATGAATGGGGCACCCCATGTATTGGTTTGATTTGATGTATGGGCCACCCGCCACCCGATGCTGTGGCTTGATCTAGATGTGGGCCACCCGCCCTTTCCTTGATTCCCGGCACGGATACCGGGGGCTGATGGAGAAAGTGGTAAATAAGTTCCCATTGAGAGGCAGGATCTCTATTCTTGGTCGATAGTCTTTTGGTCGATAGTCTTTCAGGAGTTGGGTTTTAGGGCGTGTTTTATCTTTTTCGCAAGTTGCTGATTTAAAAGCGGTTGAAAGCGCTTGCAAGCCAAATTGACAACAAGGCCGGCCCTGGGCAAATCATTGATTTTGCTGGACTTCCCACAAAGTCGATTAACAGGCTCTAGCTAAGATATGGGGAGACCGGGTGCGGTGGCGCAGTTGGCACACGAATTGCAAGGCTCGGATTAGCACAACTATTCGAAGGAAGGCCTTGCGCGTCAGGGTCTGAAAGGGTTCTTACAGAATGAAGATACGGTCGTTATTGGTTGCCGCAGTGTTGGTCTCGGCCACTCTGGCAGCTCGGGCAGATAGCTTCACCACGTTCAATGTCAACTCAACTTACCTTGGGGGCGCGACGGTCGACGGAACGCTTACATTGGACACAACGACGGATATGTTTACCGCCGCGAACCTTACGGTTACGGGCTCTTCGACATCACCCACCACGGGCTTCCCCCAGGGCTTCACGCTTACCGACATCACCTCACAGGGAGAGATAGGAGCTTTGGGTCAGTATGACCTGCAGGTCCGCTCGACGACCGCTGAGAACTCATTCGTGGACCTGGCTATTTCGACACCGACGGGCTCGCTGGCGGGATTCAACGGCGGTACCCTTCCTCCTTTTGGCGGGCTTGTAGATATTCTGGGGCATGAGGTCGACGTAACAAGCGGCTCGCTTGCGCCGGCTCCGGCTGCGGTGACGCCGGAGCCGGGGAGTCTGCTGCTGCTGGCTACCGGGCTGATGGGGCTGGCGGGGTCGAGGTGGCGGCGGTTTGCTGCTGCGTGAGCAGTTTGTGTTTGCATGCAAGAGCCCGGCTTCGGCCGGGTTCTTTTTTTGTGCGGTAGCTTATGCGGACGATGGAAGAGGCGGGTGAATTCGTAAATCCCCTGGGTGCGGGGCGGCCTTGATCGTTTCTCCGCAGACCGGGCAAGGCTTGCTATCTGCGTCCACCGATTTGGTCCCTTCGAAGCGAATCATAATAGATGAATATCGATGGATCGAATACCAAATTAGTGTCAAACTGGTCTGCTAAGTTCGACTCGTACTATCTTCCGAACTTTTGGCGGCCCTGCATTTGGCTCATCATGCGTTGCTGGGCTTTGATGCCTCCGCCTGAGCCCATGGTCTTGAACATCTTGCGCATCTGGGCGTATTGGCGGAGTAGGTTGTTGACGTCCTGTACCGTTGTGCCTGAGCCCCTGGCGATGCGTTTGCGGCGGTTGCCGTTGATGATCTCGTGGTCGAGGCGCTCTTTTTGCGTCATCGAGTTGATGATGGATTCGACGCGGGTGAACTGGCCTTCGTCTACGTTTTCGACGGCTTGTTGCATGCCCGCGAAGGGGCCTACCGAGGGGAGCATTTTTAAAATTGATTTCATGCTGCCCATCTTTTTAATCTGACGGAGCTGGTCGCGGAAGTCGTCGAGGGTGAAGCCGTCGCCGGAGAGGGCTTTTTTGGCGAACTGCTCGGCTTTGCCGCGGTCGAGGGTGGATTCGGCGCGCTCGAGGAGGGTGGCGATGTCGCCGTGACCCATGATGCGGGAGACGATGCGGTCGGGGTGGAAGGGCTCGAAGGCGTCGGGCTTCTCTCCAGTTCCCAAAAACTTTATCGGCGCTCCCGTCACGTGGCGGATGGAAAGGGCAGCGCCGCCTCGTGCGTCGCCGTCCATCTTGGTGAGGATGGCGCCGGTGATGGTGAGGAGATCGTTGAAGGCCTTGGCGGAGTTGAC
>Ga0116129_1000785_pt1 | contig 19050 bp, 21 predicted proteins | sample June2015DPH_17_2_FD_89732 | JGI IMG/M metagenome (GOLD analysis project Ga0116129, IMG submission 89732) | Peatland microbial communities from SPRUCE experiment site at the Marcell Experimental Forest, Minnesota, USA - June2015DPH_17_10 | ecosystem: Environmental > Terrestrial > Soil > Wetlands...
CTTCCCCCGAGGTGCCCCCAGCCGGGAGTTCCGACACAGACGGCTTCGGCACGCCGCCCGCGCCGGGGCCGTTTTTTAGTCTCTTCAAAGAAACCAGTGATACCGACGAGCTAATCGACTAACTGCAGCGTTTGGCCAGCCTTTTGGGCCTTTTAAAAAGCATGCGCTTGGCTTTCGCTTCCGCACGCTTCTTGAGTTCGGTTTTGATTTTTTCGAGCAAGGTCACCGCTTCTGGGTTCTGAATTTTAAGAGTGGAGTTCACGTGGGCGCCCTCCGAAAAATTAGTACTTCCAAGGCTAGTACGTTCTAGGAATAAGGCAACCTGCAAATCGTTTCCAATCTCCATTTCATGGCGGAAGCGATTTCTACGGGACGACACCGCCGCGCCCGATCCGGTCCCAAGCCTTGGCTTGCTCAAGATCGTGACGAAAGTTCCCGCCATTAAACCTAATCAGCAATCTTAATCAGCGGTTTTTCTCGCGGCGCACCATTGCTGCGCTACCGTCATCTCATCGGTCACTGAAATTGGAGGTGATCCATGAGCGATAAGACAATTAAGGACACTGCGCAGCGCGAGGCAGGACGGACTTTTCGGCGTACCGCTAAACCGATCGCCACGGAATATGAAAAATCGCAGGAAGCCTTCCGGAAAAATTACGAACGATTGAAGGCTGAGCGCTTGGCTAGGGAAGCGGCGAAGTCAGACGACAAATAGCGGCGGAGAACCAAATGGCAAAAGACAGTTACACGAGACCGCAAAAGAGCACCAAGGCTGAGCTGCATGCGATGCTTGCCGAGGCGGTCCGCAATACGCAACCCCAGCCGGTCCGCGAAGCGCGACCCGCGCCGAAGCGCACGTCTAAAAATAAAAGAGTTCGCGGCTAGCCTGCGACGGTGCTGCGCTACATCACCCGGCTCATCGCCGGATGCCGGAAAGACGGCCAGGCGCGCCGCCTGCCACACACCCCTCGGGCGTTTTGAGGTCACAGAAGAGCGCGACCTAGTCGAAGTCTTCGGCGACGAGTACCGCCGTGTTACCGGGAGCGGGTGTCGATGCTACTGCCGTGGCGCAAGCTGATGGCCGTTGATTGGTTGCTGGCTCAACCGGTCGACGCGACGCAGGCTCAAAGTGATGCGAATGACCCGAACCAGACACTCGGTCGGGGCGGGCTACTTAGCTAGATCGGATCAAGGCCGTCATTTATCGTCGCTGAAGTCGGCTTCCCGCTTGGCGAAAGGCTTGACCGCCGCCGGGGTCGGCATAGCCTCCACCGCCATCTTTGGTCTTTACTGAAACTAGCCCGGTTGGATTTCACCAAGCCGGTTTAGTCCAGTATGGCCAAGCAAGTGGGAGAATTGTGCCATGCCGAAGCGCTCTTCCATAGGTAAGCGTCGGAGCAAAGCCTTACCCGCCTTGGGGTTTGCCTGCATGTCTCTCTCGATGGCAAGCGGTGCGTGCGCCTCAACTAGCGAAGCGTCGGCGAATACATCACCGCCCTCGCAGAAGCACGAAATCTTTCTCGGTGAGGAGGAAATCTCCGACGTCAGTTTGGCGACGTTCTATGTCTTCGACAAGGAAAATGCTGGACCACCACCGCTCTTCCAAAAACCAAGGCTGGCTGTCGGAGGCGGTGCCGGCTGTGGCTGCAGCTTCGGCTGTGCCTACTGGCCGCAATCTCCGCAGCCTCCAAAGGCAACACAGCCGACACAGCATCGAAAGAAGAAGCCTCCGCACCGCAGGAACTAAATGGCGTCCGGCACAGCCGCCTCAGTCAAGCTTTGCGCGACCTCACCATCAAAATCGAACTGATGTCTGCTTGTGGCCACCTTTGGATGGAGCGCCGCCGCTACCACGAGATATTCGATTGAGATCGTTTTTCCTATAGGGTCTTCTCGCTAAAGGTCCCTCGGCAAACTTATATTAGGAGAGTTGACATGAAGGCTTCGGTTCTTGTGGCAGGAATTGTTCTTCTGGCGGGCTCAATTGGATCAGTCTACGCAGCCCAGTATTTGACGGGCGATTTTCCAAAGAGTCGCGGCTATTCGCCTGCGGTAATCACAAAAGGGGGACGAACCGTCTGGCTAGCAGGCGAGGGGGGGTACCAAGGACGCGGCCGGCAACGACATTTCGAACAACCTCGAAGCACAGACAAAATTAGCTTTTGATAATATCTCGGAGACGTTGAAACGAGCTGGGGGCAGTCTTGAGAACGTCGTGAAGATGACGGTTTTTATCAAGAATCAGGAAGACGGGAATAAGTTTGTGGTACAACGAAAGAGCTTCTTTCCCAGCGGGAATTATCCAGCCAGTTCGCTTATTACAATCAAGGACCTCGCCTTGGCGGGAATGGTCATCGAGATCGAAGCTGTCGCCGTAATTGATGAAAATTAAAAAGTCCTGCAAGGCGCGTCGGCGCAATCCGACGCGCCGCCCGTACCAGGCGACGCCTCGTTCATCCCACTCCATTTGTTGTTTTCACCGCGACTGTGGCTGGTTAATTCGGATCGGCGAGCTAGCGATAACCGGCGGCCTGCAATTCAAAGAGCTCCGAGTATCGACCTGACTGAGCCATAAGCTCATCATGGGTGCCGGCCGATTCGACCACTCCGTCGGCCAGCACGAGAATACGATCGGCCATCCGTACACTTGAAAAACGATGCGAAATCAAGACGGCGGTTTTGCCGCTACTGAGTTCCTTGAATCGTTTGAACACCTCAAACTCGGAGCGAGCGTCCAATGCCGCCGTTGGTTCGTCGAGCACCAGCACGGCCGCTTCGCGCATATAGGCCCGGGCGATCGCAATTTTCTGCCATTCCCCACCGGAAAGCTCCACACCGTTCTTAAATCGCTTGCCGATCATCTGCCGATAGCCAGCCGGCAATCTATTGATTACCTCGTCAGCTTGGCTTCGTATCGCCGCGCGTTCGATGCGGACTTGGTCGTCACGGGCGGCAATTTTTCCTACCGCGATATTATCGCCTGCGCTGAGATTGTAACGGACGAAATCCTGGAAGATGACTCCCATGTTACCGCGCAACGCGTCGAGATCGTATTCGCGCAGGTCGTAACCATCTAGCAAGATGCGACCTTCGTCCGGATCGTAAAGGCGAGTGAGAAGTTTGACCAATGTGGTCTTTCCGGCGCCGTTCTCTCCGACCAGTGCGAGTACTTCGCCAGCGTACAGCGCAAAGCTGAGATGACGTACCGCCCATCGTTCGGCGCCTGGATATCTAAATCCCACATCTTCAAAGACGAAACCCACCCGAACAGGTGTTGGAAACGGGCGCGGATTGGCCGGGGATAGAATTTCCGGGCCGACCTCAAAGAACGAGAATAGGTCATTGAGATAGAGCGCCTGGCCGACCGTGGTCGAGAAGCTCGTCAAAAGCCCTTCGAGGAGGCCGCGCAGACGTCTGAATGAACCCGCGAGAAAGGTCAGGTCACCGACCGAGAACTTGCCTGTCAACGTACGCCAGGCAATGTACGCGTAGGCCAGATAATATCCGACGGTGCCGATCGCAGTAAACAAGCCGCCCCAGCTGGCGCGCCGCATCGCGAACTTGCGGTTTGCTGCGTAGAAATCACTAGCGAGCCGAATGTAGCGATCAATCAGGAAGCCGTTGAGGCCAAAAATCTTGACCTCCTTGGCGTTTTCGACACTGGCGGCGGTCTGCCGGACATAGTCCAGTTCTCGCCGCTCTGGCGTTCGCCCGAAATCGAGCGAATAGCTCTGCGCATTGAAATGTGCTTCCCCGAGGAATGCCGGAACCGACGCCAGTAGCAGCAGGGCAATAAGCCAAGGCGCAAAGAAGATGAAACCTGCGACAAAGCTCGCGACGGTGACAATGTCTTGCGCCTGACCGAGAAGTTGGGCCATCAGCGTCATTCGTCCGCTGGTCTGTCGGCGCGCGCGCTCCAATTGGTCCTGAAACTCGGAATCCTCGAAATCTTCCAGGTCGAGCGTTGCTGCATGCTCCATCAATCGGACACTTGACGAATTGCTCACCCGCTCCGAAAGCAGACTGTCCACGAGGGATACGATGCGTCCAAGAACATCGGCAAGGACGGCCAGCGCGAATTCGGCAATCAGAAGCAGGCCGAGCCAGTTGAGAAGGCCGCTATTCAGCCACTGCTGAAGCGTCTCGGGCTTGTGTGGCGTCTGCACCAGAGCCACCACGTCGTCGATGATCAGTTTGCCGATGAAGAGAGTGGCAACGGGAAGCAGCGCCCGCACCAGTCGCAACGCTAGTGAGGCGGCCATCAATTGTGGACTCGTGCGCCAGACCATCATAGCGAAAGGTCGAAGGTTCTTTAGCGCGCCGAATCGTTCCTTCAGAGATGCGTTAGACGTCGTAAACGACCCTTGTGACGTTCGGCCGGGAGAGGCCCTCGCTGTTCGGTCCGCATCGCTGTATTGGCGCGGCATGCAAGCATTCCCATTTTCGCTGACCGGCCAGAGTCGATCCTCGCTGTCAGGACCGAACGAAAGGTGTTCCGAGACGGCCTATTCCTGGAAACTTCAATGCTGGCCGTCTTACATCAAGACCCAGAACCCCACCGCGAAAGTTTATCTCGACGCCCTCAATCCAGCCTACCGTTAGACCGAGATAACCACCCAATGAAACGAACGCGCCGGTTCCCGAAGGTGTCAAACCAAACCAATGGCGGTAGGTGGCAATATGGCGTTCAGCTCCGGGACGGCGTCTCTGCTTTATCTCCATCAACGCTGACGACAGTTTCAGGAATGGCACCGAACCATCGGCCGTCGGGTGCAAACCCGTCGATACGGATTGGTTCACCCCATGCCGTATAGTCGTAGCGGGAATAGCGAAATGCTCCGCGTTCCTTCACGACGATCCAGGTGTGAACGGCAAATATCCCGCGCCAGCGGACTGTTCGGGCCGCGAAAACACGGATGAGCGCCTCAGGATGTTCCGCCGGCTTCGGGAGTAAGCCGGCGCTTGAGCGATCTGCGGTTTGCCAGTTATCGCGACGAACGCCGAGCAAATAATTGGCCGTCGAGACGGCGATGGGTCCTACCAACAGGAGCAGAAAAATGAGCACGAATTTCTTCAAGGAGTGAGGAGGTTCAGTTCGAATGCTGCGGTGATCTCACCCGATGTAGTTCTTTTCGTTGGCTTTGCCAGCTCAGGGCGGAGACTTTTCGTAGATACGCTAGCTCGAACGCCGCTTCGCCTGCGAATAGTATGTCACGATATCGGGAGCGAGGAACGCGAGCTTGAGCGCCTCGCGCATCACTTTGGGATGAATTCCAGCTTTGCCAGCAAGCTTCTCGATGAAACGAAACGCGTTGCGCTTATCATCGAACAACTTGCCGCGGAGCAGCGCACAGCTTTCAGCCGGCGCGTGATCCCGTGGGATTTCAGAAGATCTTGCACCCGCTCGAAGGTTGGGCGGTCGAGGACCGCCTGATGTTCTCCCTTGAACCATTTTCCGTCGTGATGCATCTCGCCGACGTGAATGCGGTTCTTGAGAAAGTAGGTGAGGGGACCATAAGTGAACGAAATGCCGCCCTGGTATCTTATAACTTTTGTGTCCCGCCGCTTGGTGACGATTTTCCGGCGATCGAGTTCAGCTACGACCGCATCTCGTTGAGGGGTATTCAAGATGAAAGCAGCGCCGGGCGCAGCGGAATATGCTCGCCGCGGGGCGCTGCTCGAAACTGGGCCCTCAAATCCCCCAGCCACCTTTGTGTCGTTGGACTCAACAGAAAGGTTCAAAGCTGGACGCAACCCGCTGCCTAGCCATTGTAGTCATGAAAACGCCTTCGCTCTTAGGCGTGTGAAACTGCCTTCATCAGTGCGAACGTTCGTGGATATTTGAACACCTGTTTAGTGCAGCCCCATTGTGCTATCTTGGTAGAGTCTCGGAAACGAAGCCCGCAGCGAACAGCAGGAGTACAGGCATGACAGTTTCAGCGGAACGAGCAATCCTTGCCGGCGGCTGCTTTTGGGGCGTGCAGGATCTGCTGCGCCGATATCCCGGCGTAATTTCAACGCGGGTAGGCTACACCGGCGGCGAGGTGCCGAATGCGACCTACCGCAACCATGGCAACCATGCGGAAGCCATCGAGATTACCTTCGATCCGAAAGTCATCAGCTATCGAAAGTTGCTGGAATTCTTTTTCCAGATCCATGATCCCTCGACGTTGAACCGCCAGGGCAATGACCGCGGAGCGAGCTACCGGTCAGCCATCTTCTATACCGACAACGAGCAGAAGCGGATCGCGGAAGACACCATCGCCGATGTCGATGCTTCCGGCCTTTGGCCGGGCAAGGTCGTCACCGAGGTAGCGCCCGCCGGACCGTTCTGGGAGGCCGAGCCCGAGCATCAGGATTATCTCGAGAAATATCCGGACGGCTACACCTGTCACTTCATTCGGCCGAACTGGACGCTGCCGCACCGGGCGGAGAAAATCGAATCAGGCGCGAGCGGAGTTTCGGCAGCGTGACGAAAGGCTCCGATCTGCTGGTGGCTGCCCTCGAGAACGAGGGTGTCGAATACATCTTTGCCATTCCGGGCGAAGAGAATCTCGACGTGCTGGATTCGCTGCGGCGCTCGAAGATCAAGCTTGTACTGACGCGACACGAACAGGCTGCCGGCTTCATGGCGGCCACCTACGGGCGTCTCACCGGACGCGCGGGCGTCTGCCTGACGACGCTGGGTCCCGGTGCGCTCAATCTGACGACGGCTGCGGCCTACGCACATTTGGGCGCGATGCCGATGGTCATGATCACCGGACAGAAGGCGATCCGAAGCAGCCGTCAGGCGCGCTTCCAGATCGTCGATATCGTCGCAACCATGCGACCGCTCACCAAGATGGCGACGCAGATCGTCGCTGCGCAAAGCATACCGACGCTGGTTCGCGACGCCTTCAGGGTTGCGCAGCAGGAGCGGCCAGGCCCCGTGCATCTCGAACTCCCCGAAGATATTGCGAGTGATGAAGCCGTTGCGGACATCATTTCCCCGCATGTCGTCGAGCTTCCGGTTGCGCCGGCGGTGGCTATTGAGCGCGCGGCGACCATGATCATAAGTGCCAGCAGGCCGCTCGTCATGCTTGGCGCCGCCGCAAGCCGCCCGCGGCTCGCCGAACCGCTGTCGGCGTTCGTGCGGCGATGCAAGATTCCGTTTTTCAACACTCAGATGGGGAAGGGCGTCGTCAATGCGGGCTCCAATCTCTATATGGGTACAGCCGCGCTGTCGGAGCGGGATTGGGTTCACGAGGCCATCGACCAGGCCGACCTAATTATTTCGATCGGCCATGATACTGTCGAGAAACCCCCTTTCCTGATGGGTCATAATGGACCGCAGGTTATCCATGTCGGCGCCACGCCAGCGACGGTCGAGCAGGTATACTTTCCGCAGGCGGAGATTGTCGGGGACGTTGGTGCCAGCCTTACTGGCCTGGCCGATCGTCTGGAAGGCAAACTCCCCAACGCCTCGGCATTGCTGGGTCTACGGGAGGGAATTCTTGCGCGCCTTGCCGAGCGTTCGACGGAGGATCGATTTCCCCTGACGCCTCAGCGCATCGTGCACGACGTCCGCGAGGTCATCCCGTCGGACGGCATCGTTGCCCTCGACAACGGCATGTACAAGATTTGGTTCGCCCGCAATTATCGCACCAGCGTCGCCAATACGCTGTTGCTCGACAATGCGCTGGCGACCATGGGGGCGGGTCTTCCTTCAGCGATCGTGGCGTCGCTGATCCATCCGGACAAACGCGTGCTCGCCGTCTGCGGCGACGGCGGCTTCATGATGAATTCCCAGGAGCTTGAGACGGCCGTGCGGCTCAAGCTGAACCTCGTCGTTCTCGTGCTGGAAGATCGCGCCTTCGGTATGATCCGATGGAAACAGGAAGTCGACGGGCTTTCCGACTTCGGCCTCGATTTCGGTAATCCTGATTTCGTCGCGTATGCGAAGTCATACGGCGCCACGGGCTCCCGCGTCGGCGAGGTCTCGCAGCTCTCGACGATGCTGGAAGCAGCTTTCAGGGAAGGTGGCGTGCATCTCGTCGTGGCGCCCGTCGACTACAGCGAAAACATGCGCGTGCTTGTCAACGAGTTGCACTCGGTAGCCCAAGCTTTGTGACAACCCTTTTACTGAGCTTGGGGGTCGGAAGCCCGCATCCGGGGACGTCGGGCTTTGGCACGAAGCGGATATGATCGATCCAGCTTTCGCCATTGCGTAGCGGTCGAGGAGGGGGCGTTGCAGCCGGCTGCAAGCAAAGCGGCTGTGAGCTGTGTCGCCTTGATCAGCTCGGCCTCGGTTACCTTGTCCCTGAGATCGCCTGGCGTGAGAACGAGCCGCACATTTGCGCTGGGATTGTCGTATCCCGCCACCAGTCGAAAGGCGGGGATACCCGCGAGGGCAAAGTTGGCATGGTCGGAATTCATTTGGAGCGGCCGCACGCAGCGCAAAGCATGTCCGTTCGCTCCAGCAGTCTCCAGCAGGAACGGCTCCAGCCCTCCAAATCCGCTGGTCAGCGCCGTGAGGCATTCACCGCCGGCGACGGTATCGAGATTGATATTCAAGGCGATGCGACGCTTTTCAACGTCGGACAGACTTGCAACGTAACGCGCCGAGCCCGTCAGGGCCCATTCTTCCGCGCTGAAAAATGCAAGGCGCACGCCTCGCCGCCAGCCTTTCACGTGTGGCGCGATCATTCGGATCACGGCCAACGCGGTCGCAACGCCTGAGGCGTTGTCCATGGCGCTCTCGTTGATATCATGACCGTCCACGTGTGCGCTGAGTACAACCACCTCGTCGGTTTTGCCGGGTAGGTCAAAGAGCAACGTCGAGGTTCGCGCTTCGTATTCTTCGGTTTCGATTACCAGGGTGGCTTGCGCCCACCCGGCGGCCGTGCGTGCCAGGCTCGCAGCGGTTTCCGGCGCAATGCCCATGGCCGGGATTCCTGCATCGCCCTCGTTTCGGCCGGAAGACCCCGTCACGAGTGCGCCCGCCAGGGGACTGGCGATGAGAAAGCCGACCGCGCCTGCTTCAAGCGCCATATTGTATTTACGGCGGCGATGGATCGTGCCGGCTGCAAACATGAGTTCATGTCGCACCAGGACGATGCGGTCTCTGATTTCCTCTCGATGGGCTTCGAATTCTTCTGGTGTGCCCCGGCCGAGGTCGATCACCTCTGCGTTGAGTCCGCCCGAGGCGGTCGGCGTCGAGCGCACCAGCGGGTGGCAGGCGGCAAGCACTCCGTGCGAAAGGCGCAACTCGGCTTTTACGGCACGCCAGCCGCCGTAGCTGACGGGAAGGGAGGTACAGGGAACACCGCTCGCGAGGCTGCCGCGTTTGGCGACATATTCCATCGCCGCGCGCTCGCTCTCGGTCCCGGCGAGACGGCCGCCAAAATCGCAAAGTGCGGCAAACTCCTCGGCCATGGTGCGATCGGCGGCAATCCGAACCAATACATCCGGCGGCAGACGCATCGGCTAGTCTCCGTGGTGAGCTACGAGAAAGTTTTGCATGTGGGCGTCGAACGCATCGAGGAAGTTGCGCGCGAGTGTCGAAAGGTTCGGCTCGGCCGCATGAAAAACGGCGATGTCGTAGAGAACGGCAGGTCTGAAGGGCCGGATCTCCAGCCCGGCGGACTGAAACTGCAGCGCCGAGGCGCGATCGACGATCGACACCCCTAGTCCGCTCGCCACCATCGCGCAGATGGCTGCGAAGAATTCCGAGCTTGCAACCACATTCAGGCGCGCCTGCGCATCCGCAAATACCTTTTCCACCAGATGATAGGCAGTCCATAATCGGGACATGCTGACGAAGGGACGGCCGGACATCAGTTCAGGGGTGATGACATCGTGTTCAGCGAGCGCATCATTTTTCGGCAGGATCGCGACGCAGTCCATCCGGTAGCGCACGATGGTCAGCCCGGAAGGATCGACCGGAGGCTCGGCGATACCGATGTCGTAGGTCCGCGAAGGAAGCATTCCGCGCACCACGTCGGAGTTACGAACGAACAAGTCCACCTTGACGTTGGGCCGCTCCCTGGCGAAGGCCGCCACTACCGGCGGCAACAGCGTGACGCCGGCCATCGGATGGCTCGCAATCGTCAGCGATCCGACCTCGCCAGCGCGGATTTGCTCGGCAACCCGGCTCAGATCGTTGATCTTCGTGAGCGTCTGTTCGACCTCGTCGCGGAACGCAATGGCTTCCGCGGTCGGGCGCACCCGGTTGCCGGAGCGGACGAAGAGGGCGAAGCCGACATCGGACTCAAGGCGTGCAATCTGTGCGCTGACCGCCGGCTGGGTTAAGCCGAGGGACGCAGCCGCATGGGTCATGGAACCACTGTCCAAGACGCTGCGAAACGCTTCAAGAAGGCGAGGATCAATCTGCATAAATTTTGGTTATTGCTATTCTGGCTTCCGCTGCTCTAGCTTAAGCAAAGACGCTAAATTTAGCAAAGCTTAGCATCAGTGTTTTTTGTGCTGGTTATGCAACGGGGTCTGGACTTGGCTGCACCGTTAATCGCTTCCGAGAAGGTATCGAAAAGTTTCGGCCCGACCGAAGTGCTGCGGCACGTCAGCCTCGCGGTCGCACCGAAAGACGTGGTTTGCGTGATCGGACCGTCCGGTTCGGGCAAGACCACCTTGCTGCGCTGCCTTGCGCTACTTGAACAACCGACCGGCGGAACGGTGGCCATGAACGGCGTCACCATTGCGTCCGCGCGCGGCAGTTCGGAAGAGCGCCGCGCGGCGCGCGAGGTGCGGCCGGATATCGGCATGGTGTTCCAACACTTCAATCTGTGGCCCCACATGACCGTGCTCGGCAATCTGATCGAGGCCCCGCTGCGGGTGAAACGCATGCCGCGGCCGGAGGCCGTCGCAATGGCCGAGGCGCTGCTCGCCAAGGTCGGCCTCTCCGACAAGCGGGATGTTTATCCCAACCGGTTGTCCGGGGGGCAGCAGCAGCGGGTTGCGATCGCCCGCGCGCTGGCGATGTCGCCCAAGGTCTTGCTGTTCGACGAGCCGACTTCTGCGCTTGATCCGGAGTTGCGTCAGGAGGTCTTGATGGTGATGCGTCAGCTCGCGGGCGAGGGCATGACCATGCTTGTTGTGACGCACGAAATGGGCTTTGCGCGCCAGGTCGGCACCCGCGTCGTTTTCATGGATGGCGGAGAGATCGTCGAGGAGGCGCCGCCCGAGACTTTCTTCACCGCGCCATCGAGTGAGCGCGCGAAACGCTTCATCTCCCAGCTCCAGAATTAGTCTTGAGGCTCAGGATCAAAGCCAGCGAGAGGACAAACCGGATGAAATCCAATCTGCGCCCATTCTTGCTTCACGCGGTCGCGCTTGCCGTAACCGCCGCGCTCCTCACACCCACGCCGGCCAGCACAGCCGAGGTGAATTCCCGGCTCAATGAAATCACGAAATCCAAGAAGCTGCGCGTCTGCCAGTTTCCGCTTTACTATTCGATTTCCTTCCGCAATCCCAAGACGGGCGTGATCGAGGGCATCGATGCCGATCTTGCCAAGGAGCTCGCCAAGGACCTGGGTGCGCAGCTCGAGATCGTGGAAAGCAGCTTCGGGACCTTCATCGCCGATCTCCAGGCCAACAAGTGCGACATCGGCATGTTTGCGCTCGGCGCCTCGCTTCAACGCGCGCAGGCGGTGGAATTCTCAAAACCCTACCTGATCACCAACGTCTATGCGGTGACCCGCAAGGACGGCCCGGTCAAGACCTGGGACGACGTCGATAAGCCCGGCGTCAAAGCCGCTGTGACGCTCGGCAGTTACATCGAGCCCTTCATGAAAAGCTATCTGAAGAAAGCCGAGCTGATATCGGTGGCGCCGCCCAATACGCGTGAAGGCGAACTGGTTGCCGGGCGTGTCGACGTCATCATGACGGACTTCCCGACCGCGGTGAAGGTGACCGACGAATTCGACTGGGCCAAGAGTATCGAGCCCCCGGAGAAACTGGCTGTCACCCCTTACGCCTATGCGGTGCCGCAGGGCGATCAGGTCTGGCTCAATTTCATCAACCTCTTCATCGACACCATCAAGCTCGACGGTCGTCTGAAGAAATATGCCGAGAAGAACAAGCTCGGTCCGATTGTCGCTCCCTGAACGCAGGTAAGACGCCGTGGTCACCTATCAGTTTCGATGGGATGTTATCTGGAACAACCTCGACTTCCTGATGTCGGGGCTTCAGATGACGCTATTCATCTCGGCAACGTCGCTGATATTTGCGCTGATCGGCGGCCTCATCCTGGCCTTGTTTGACCTCTCGAGATTCGCCGTGCTGCGGGGCTTTAGTCTCACGCTCGGGGAAATCATCCGCAATACGCCGATCCTCGTGCAGCTTCTGTGGGTGTATTACGTCCTGCCGATCGTCTTCAACATCCGCGTCTCCTCGCTGGCCGGCATCCTGATCGGCTTGTCACTTTATATGGCGGCCTTCATCTCGGAAGTGTACCGGGCGGGCATCCAGGCCGTTCCCAAGGGCCAACGCGAGGCCGCACAGGTGCTCGGCCTCACGCCGGTGCAGAGTTTTATACGGATCGTGCTACCACAGGCGATCCGAATGACGCTGCCGCCGCTGGCGTCGAATTTCGTGCAGCTCATCAAGTTCTCCTCGCTTGGGGCGGTGATCTCGGTGAGCGAGATCACGCGGCGAGGCATGGAATTGTCGTCTTCCACCTTCAGGCCGCTGGAAATCTTCTCCTTCATCGCGGTGGTCTATTTCTTCATCTGCTGGCCGCTCGCGATGGCGATCCGTATCTGGGAAGGCCGTCTTGCCCGTCGCTGATCACATTTTTTCCTTGAGTACTCACCTCGAAGCCGAGGTCGAAGCGCAGCGCGCCTTCCTGATCGAGACTACGCAGAGGCTCGTCGCTGTGGCATCGCCCAACCCGCCCGGCGATGTGACGGAGGTTGCCGAGGTCGCCACGGAGCTGTTGAAGGCGATCGATGGTGTCAGCGTTACGCGCCACGAAACAGCACCGGGCATCATCAATCTGGTGGCCGTGATGAAGGGCAACGGTCCCGGCCGCAGGCTCGTCTTCAACGGGCATCTCGATACGTTTCCGATCGGGGAGGGCCAGTGGACGGTGCCGCCATTGGGCGGCACGTCGAAGGACGGGCGGATTTACGGCCGGGGCGTTTCCGATATGAAAGCCGGCATTGCGGCTGCGCTCACCGCGCTTCGAATCCTTGCCAGTCTGCGTGAACGCTGGCGCGGTGAGTTGGTGATGACGCTTGCCGGCGACGAAGAGAACATGGGTTCGCTCGGCTCGCGCTGGCTGCTGGAGCACGTGCCGGAAGCAAAGGGCGACGCGATGTTGTGCGGCGACGTCGGCTCGCCAATGGTCTTGCGCTTCGGCGAGAAGGGGCTTTGCTGGGTCGAGATCGAAGCCGAAGGCCGTCCGGCCCACGGCGCGCATGTTCACAAGGGGGCCAACGCCATCGACCGACTTCGACGGGCGCTCGACGGGCTGAAGCGGTTGGAGGACCTTCCCGTCGCCGCCCCCGCGGCCGTCACTTCAGCGATCATGGCTGCCAAGCCGATCTCGGAGGAATTGTCGGGCGAGGGCGAGGCGGAAACCCTCCAGCGGGTGACGGTGAATATCGGCACGATGGAGGGCGGGATCTCGCCGAACCTTGTGCCGGCGCGGGCGCGCGCAGCCGCCGACATTCGGCTTCCGGTGGGCGTCAGCCTGGAAGCCGTCGAGGCTGCCTTGCACCGTGAACTTGATCCTTGTCAGGGGGTGACCTGGCGCATCATCCGCGCCTATCCTCCGAGCTTCACGCCACCGAACCACGAGATCGTCAGCCGGACAATTGCGGCGGCGACAAAGGTGTTGGGCAGGGCGCCGGTTGCCAATATGCGCGTGGGTGCGTCCGATGCCAGGATCTACCGCATGTTCGGCGTGCCGAGCGTGGTGTTCGGCTGCACGCCGTTCAATATGGGCGCGCCGGACGAATACATCCTCGTCGACGAGCTGGTGGCGGTCGCGAAAGTTCATACGCTCGCGGCCTTCGATTTTCTGAGCGAAGCCTGACTGGAAAGACGAACAATGAAAGCTTCAGAACTTTCAACGGCAGATCTGTTTCGCACGAGCGTTGGCTTCATGGGCGTGCCTTGGGCGTCGTCCGCCAAGGGATCGAAGGCCGCGATCCTCGGCGTGCCCTTTGATTGCGGCACGCATGCATTCCGTATCGGCTCGCGGGACGGCCCACGTTCCATCCGCGAACAGTCGCGACTGGTCCGTGCCTTCGAGTCCGAACGCGCCGACTATGATATTCGCGCTGCCTTGAAGCTCGTGGATTGCGGCGATGTGGACGTCACCCCGAGCCGTATCGAAGTGGCGTTCGAACGCATCGAGGAAGCCGCCTGGCGCGTCGCCTCCGATGGCGCGACCGTTGTGGGATTTGGCGGCGACGGTTCGATTTCGGTGCCGCTGGTCCGTGCCGCCTCACGCAAGTGGCCGAACCTTTGCGTGCTTCACATCGACAGCCATACCGATTGTCATCCCGTCAATCCCGACCATCCCTACGATGCCGCCAGCCAGTTCAGTCACGTGGCGCTGGAGCAGCGGGTATCGGCCGGCGCTTCCTATCACGTAGGAATTCGCGGTCCGACCTATCGCGCAGGCGTCGCCGCCCACACCAAAAGCCTCGGCTACAATGTCATCACCATGCGCGATTACATGCGACGCGGGGAGGCGGATGTGCTCGCAGAACTGCATGCCGCGATGAAGGGACGTCCCGTCTATCTGTCGTGGGACATGGATTCCTTCGATCCGTCGGTCGCGCCGGGTGTGTGCACGCCGACCTGGGGCGGTTTCACCGCACGCGAAGGCCTGCAACTGCTGCGCGGACTATCGGGACTCGATATCGTCGCGGTCGACATCAACACGGTGAGCCCGCCACACGATGTCAACGGCATGGCGGCTCATCTGGCCGCCTACATGACCTACGAGGCGCTTCTGCTGATCGAGGAAAAGGCCGGACGCAGGGAAGCCAATACCTGATGCCGAACCAGACGATCTGGCGAGATTAGCGCAGTAAACCGTAAACCGTAGCCGCCTTCTTGCTCGATACCAGGTCGCTCGCGATATCGTCACGCACGCTCGCGGCGGCACGCCCGCGCGGATCGCCGATGCAGCCCGGCGTCATTACCACGAGCCGGTCGTCCGCCGGTAAAGTCTGAAAACCTTTGCCGCCGGCGCAGCGGCTTCATGCTCTGAATTGGAGCAAACTAGAGCTATTTTCCGGCCACGCTGTCTTGCACTCGGCGACTGAGGCTCTGCGGTCAATTACATCAAACGGTGATGGACAATACGGCTCTCGCGCGCCAACATTATTCCATGCGGGGATACACAGCATGAACAAACTGGCGTTGGTAGAACGATCGCATTTAGTCGCCTTCATACTTATTTCTTTGGTACAAACCACCTCTCTCACCTGCTCATACGCACAGGATCGCAGTCCCAATGCGGTAGCTGCCATTAACAACGATTTGGGCGGTACCGTTAAAAGCGCGAAGGGGCCGGAAGCCGGTGTCTGGGTGATTGCCGAGACGACCGATACGCCAACGCGATATACAAAGATCGTCGTCACCGACGATCAAGGCCGCTTTCTGATTCCGGATCTGCCTCGGGGTAATTACCAGGTCTGGGTCCGCGGTTACGGACTGGTTGATTCACCGAAAGTTCAAGCAAGCCCTGGGGCAACTCTCGACCTGACCGCGGTGCCTGCGCCCACGCCGGCTGCGGCCGCGCAATATTATCCGCCGATCTATTGGTTCTCTCTGTTACGCGTGCCCCCGAAAGACGCATTCCCGATCGATCAAATCAAGAGCCAGGGTGAGTGGCTGAACACCATAAAGAGTGGGGCTTGCCAATCCTGTCACGCTCTGGGCACGCCCGGCACAAGGACGATCAGCAAGCGTCTTGGTACGTTTAGAACGTCCGCGGATGCATGGACGGCAAGGCTGGAAGCCGGCAGTGCATCGGCATTCATGCTGCGAGACATTACTCACTTGGGCGTGGAAGAGGCGCTCAAACTGTTCGGCCAATGGACCGACAACGTTGCAGCCGGTGAACTTCCGTTCGCTGCGCCCGAACGTCCGAGCGGAATTGCGCGCAATGTCGTGGTCACCGAGTGGGAATGGGGTGATCCCACGACCTATCTGCACGACGAAATCGCAACCGATCGGTGGAATCCGTCAGTAAATGCAAAGGGCAAGATCTACGGATCAGCCGAAGACAGCACTGATTACATGCCGGTCCTCGACCCATCGACCAATACCGATAGCGAGGTCAAGATTCCGGTGCGGGATCCGAAAACACCGAACGTCACCGCTCGGCCGCACGGTTTTTCTCCAGCGTGGGGACCGAATGTGATCTGGAACAGCCAGACCATCACCCACAACCCGATGATGGATGAAAAAGGACGAGTTTGGATGACGTCACAAATTCGACCGCCAGAGAATCCGGATTGGTGCAAAGCGGGATCGAGTCACAAATCGGCCCAGGCGTTTCCGATCAAGGTGTCGAACCGCAACATCGCGATGTACGACCCGTCAGCCGACAAGTTTACTTTGCTCAGCACGTGCTTCCCGACCCACCATCTCGCCTTCTCGCGCGATCACGGTACGCTGTTCTTCAGCGCCGGCGTGGTCGGTCCTGCTGTACTTGGTTGGCTCGACGTCAAGAAATTCGAACAGACCGGTGACGAGGTCCAGTCACAGGGATGGACCCCTTTCGTGGTGGATACGTCCGGCGACGGAAAGCGGGGCGAGTATGTCGAACCTGATCAGCCCGTCCAACCCGGCAAGGACAAGCGCATCGCGGTGAACGAATATGCCGTGGCTGTCAGTCCGGCCGACGGCTCCGTTTGGGGCTCGGTCATCGGTTATCCCGGTGCAATCGTGCGGACCGTGCTGGGCTCAAACCCCGAAGAGACCGCACTGTCCGAAGTCTACGAGCCGCCGTTGCCAGGTTACGGCCCACGCGGCGGCGATGTCGATGCTGACGGCGTGTACTGGGCGGCGCTCTCCAGCGGACATGTCGGTCGTTTCGATCGACGTAAGTGTCGTGTGCTGAACGGCCCAACCGCAACGGGCAGACATTGTCCGGAAGGTTGGACGCTGTACCAGTTGCCCGGTCCCCAAATGCGGGGCGTGCAAGATCCAGGGAGCGCCGAGGCGACCTATTACGTCTGGGTCGACTGGTTCAACACCTTTGGCCTCGGGAAGAACGTGCCGATCGTAATGGGCAATTTGAACAGTTCGCTTTTTGCGATCGTCGACGGCAACATCGTGAATTTCACCGTTCCGTACCCGATGGGGTTCTTCCCCAAGAACGTCGATGGCCGGGTTGATGATCCTAACACCGGCTGGAAAGGCAGCGCGCTTTGGTCGACTTACGGCACGAGGGCCATGTTTCACCTTGAAGGAGGAACGGCAAATCGCCCGCGCGCGGTCAAACTGCAACTTCGTCCCGATCCGCTCGCACATTGAGAGAGCCGACGATATTTATTCGATCAAGATGAGCGATGTTTAGAACAGTTTACGTTATAGCGCTTTGGCTTGTAGCCGCGGCATCGTCCGCGAGCGCCCAGACATATCCGGATCGTCCGGTTCGCATACTCGTTCCCTATTCGCCCGGCGGGATCACCGACATCGCAGCGCGCGTTGTTGGCGCCAAGCTAAGTGAGTATTGGGGACATCAAGTCGTCGTGGAAAACAGATCCGGCGGCAACGGCCTCATCGCGATGTCGGCCGTCGTCAAAGCCGATCCGGATGGGTATACGCTCGTGATGGCAAGCGGCGGGGACGTTTCCTTGAACCCCGCGCTGATCGAGAAAATGCCGTATGACGTTGAGCGTGATCTTGTCCCGATCAGCGGCGTAAGCGACGCGCCGATCGTGCTCGTTGCGAATAGCCATAGCCCCTATAAATCGGTCGCGGACGTCATCGCTGCCAGCAAATCAAATCCCGGCTCGATCGACATCGGCACGCCCGGGATCGGCAGCATCACGCATCTCGTGCTGGAATGGCTCGCGCTCAGTACGGGTACGAAGTTTCAAAACGTACCTTTCAAAGGTGGCGGCCCGGTTGTTCAAGCGCTGATTGCCGGAGTTGTGCCTCTCGCTGTCCTGGCGAGTTCTTCGGTCGCACCTTACGTGCAAAACGGAACATTGCGTGTTCTGGGGGTCACCTCGACAACGCGCTCCTCGCTCAATCCGGAATGGCCGACACTGCGCGAACAAGGCATCCCTGAAGTCAATGCTTCGAACTGGACGGCGATGTTTGCCCCGAAAGGTACGCCTCAACCCGTTATCGACAGGTTGAACGCCGATGTGGTGAGGGCACTCGGCTCGCCTGACGTTAGGGAGCGCTTTGCATCCGGTGGCGCGCAGGTCATTCCGTCGACGCCAAGCGAACTGGCGGCTCGGCAGAAGAACGAGCTAGCGATCTTTCGTTCGGTTGTCGCCAAGTCTGGCATGCACATCGAATAGGCTAGCAAGCCAGCCTGCAGTTATTAGTTCTCCTGGGCTTCATGGGGTGGCCGGGCGAGCGCTAGCCCGTAATTTTCAAAACATGCGTTTTGCGGGGGTGCGTCCCGCGCTCAAGATCACCGAAGATAGTCATGCGAGGGGCTGACAAGGAAGACAAGGTGGCCGCGTAGTGCCCGAACACCGAATGAAGACATTGGCAATGTCGGCTACTGGAGTCCGACCCGACGCAAACACGGCTTCGCCTTGAATGCTGCTTGTGACCAACAGGAGACCTCCACGACGTTCCGAGTTCACCACTGGCGAAGCAACGCCTGCGTGTAGTAACATGATCAAACTGGACATGGACGAGTCCCCTGCCTGAACTTCATGAAATCAAATGGAGGAATGGAAAATGTCGATCCCTTGCAAGTTCGAACGCAGCCTCCTTAGCCACGAAGAATATGAGACGGTCCGCCTCACGCACCATCCCGCCATCTATGACATCGAGGCGGCTGAGCTTGAGGCCATGCGACCTCGCTTGCGCAAGATGCGCGACAAGGAGCGAACGCTC